>FWWL01000291.1_pt1 | contig 145093 bp, 133 predicted proteins | sample 2228331 | NCBI WGS metagenome assembly FWWL01 (sample SAMEA103939775, study PRJEB20133) | metagenome | reverse complement strand
CCACTGTTGGTCGGTGAGACAGAACTCGTAGGTGTTGTGTGCTGTGTTCATAGGGAGTTTTTTCCACATTTTTACTTCCCGTATACGCTCTGAATTCAAACGCGAAATTCCTGGACAGCCTCTTAGGGAAAGTAGACGAAACCCCGAGGCGGAATTAGCGGACTGCCAGTGTAATACAATATATGTTCCTCAGGATGCTCGATTTGCTCTGCTGGAGGCGGTGGAATCAGAAACTCAAAAACCTCGCGACGACGCGTGGTTAGTTCCTGCACTACCACATAGAGCCGGTAGACCGGTTGCCGCCAGCAGTCCTGTAGAAGAGCCACTTCCATACCGTTTGCAGGGCGATCTGGCGAGCGGTTATACAGCGTCATCACCCCCATCCCGACGACTTTCCAGGTTTTAGGCGCTACTTGTAAATCGGGTTTGACAATAAACTGCCGGTATAGGGTCGGCTCTTCGGACGCCTTGTGATTTTGCCTGTACCACTTCTGGAGTACTCCTTTCCAGCGTATGGAACGCAAGGTCAAGCGCACGCCACCTTGCTCTCGGGTAATGGGTAGACGCTCGGGCGCAGGGTAGGCTACTGGCTCCTTAACACACTGCACGGGGTATTCCAGCCCGGGAGGCTGTTCGTAACTGGGGCGCAGCTGGAGCGTTACCTTCTGCCCGTCGGTAGGCAGGTTATAAAGCTCCTCACAGTAAAAACTGGAGAGACTCAAAGGCTGGCTCGTTACAGGATACTCACACCCGTGCGAGTCGCGCACCCACCCTTGGGGAGGGTAGTCTCCGAATGCGCACTCCGCCCAGAGGATATACCGCGGTTGAAACGAAAGCGGGGTTTCATGCATATCGCGGTGGATAAAGGGGAAAGTCTTGTCGAACCGCCAGCGCACGAAGCGGCTCTGCTTGGCGTAATCCAGTCGGAGAATGCGCACATAACTGCCGTCGGGGAAGGTGTGCTGATAGATTTTGTTCTGGCTGGCAAGATGCATCATCCATGCGACAACTGCCAGCGCCGCGACCCCCAGCGCCACCCAGAGCATCCACCATCGTAAGGAACGCACAGGAGAATTGTACCTCCTCATCCCGTTCCCATCTGAAGTATAATACCTACGGAGGTGCCTTATGCGAAGGAGATGGCTCCTGTTTGGGGTGTTGATGGCGACCGCGCTGGGAGTTGCTTCGCTGATGCGCGCGGTTGCGGACAACTTTGACCCCGCTGAGAAACACTGCGCCCAGAACCTGAAGCGACTCGGACAGGCGCTTGCGATGTACCTGAACGATTACGACGATCACTTCCCGCTGGCGTATCAACGCTTCTCGCCCAGTGAGCCGTGGCAGTGGGATACCCCTGTGGCGGTTCCCCGCAACTGGCAGGACGGCAGCCCCTCTGGTGGCTGGACATGGGTGAACGCGCTCTCCGTCTACACAAGCAACGCGGGACAGGTTTACAAGTCGTTCTACTGCCCCGCCACCCTGCCCGCGAAACTGCCGAATGTAGATTACAGCCAGCGTGTTCGCTCGCCCATGCCCGTCAGCTACACCTATAATGGCTATCTGCACAGCTATCGGCTGGCGCTGGTGGCAGACCCCAACACGCTGCCCACTATCTGGGAGGGGCTGGGACGCGAACACTGGCTGGGTTTCGCGCCTGTGAACCCGCTGCTGCGATGCGACCGCGCCAACGATAAATGCGAATTCGTGCCCTGCACAGACCCCGCAACCACCTACCCGCTCGGCGAAGTGCGCTTGCCACGCCAGTCGGTCTGGATTCACCGTAGCGGCGTGCATTTTGTGATGCTCGACGGCAAGCTGGTCACCCGCCGACTGGGCGCACGGATTGCCCCCAACAGCACGAACCCGCAGATAGACCCGTTTGACGGCTACAACGCGCAGGGTGTGCCCAGCCTCGCCCGCACGAACGCCTGCGGACACCTGCCGCTCTTCACGCCACAGTAAGGAGGGGATACTATGCGAACTCTGATACTCATGGCTCTGGCATTCAACATCACGGCGCTGGCGACGGCGCAGATGCGCGAAGTGTGGCGGTATGTGTATGTGCCCCCACAAAGCGAACTGTACGCCCACCTCAATCGCGCCGTGCGCCTTGCCGATGGCAGTTTGCTTCTGGTGGGCTGGGTGGAAACGCCCACGAACGGACACGACGCGCTGGCGATTCGCGTGAACCCCGACGGCACTGAAGCATGGGTCTACCAGCGGGACGGCGCGAGCCTCGACGACGCCTTTGTGGACGCCGTAGAGGCGGGGGGCGACCTGTGGCTGCTGGCGCAGTTCACCGACGCTGAGGGCTACCGCTATGCCGAGGTTCATCGCCTCAATCAGAGCGGGCAGCCTGTTCAAATCTATGCGCTTAGCCGAGCCTCCAACGCCCACCTGCGTCCCATACGGCTGACTTTTGGCGAAAGCTGGCAACCTGCGGTTGTTGCAGAACTCGTGCAGAACAGCGAGAGCCTGCTGGCGCTCTACGAAGCCGATAGCTTTGGCTATGTGTTTCTGCCAGTCGGCATGCGCCCATGGGGCGTCGCTGACCCGAACCCCCACTTTATTCTCATGCTGGGCACAAGGGCATCTGCAAGCCACTCGGTGGATGCGTTCAGCTATTTCTACGATGTAGCCTTCCTGCGCTACTCAGGACCGGCAGGCGGCGTGGATATACCAATGCTCGCCACCAGCAACGGCATGGAACACTATTGGGTGGGCATCCAGTCCGAAGGGGGCATCACAGGCGAGGATGTCGTGGTGCTTGCCTATAACGCGCCTGCCGCCATGCGCTGGGGCTATCGGTATTCCTACCAGCTCCACGACGACTACGCGGAGGACATGGTTCTGGACCGCCGTGAAAACCTGCACCTGCTGGTCAAGACGGTGCTGTGGCGCGGCGAGCCGTTCGAACGGCACACCCTGCGTCTGGCAACTCTCTCGCCTCAGGGCGCCCTGCTTACAGATACAGAACTCGTGCCCGACGGAGCGCCTATCCTCTCTGGGCTGCTACGCCTGAACGACGCAGGGGAGCGCTATGTGGGCGTGTCTGCGCCCTCCTTCTTCGCGCGACTCAACCCCAGCGGGCAGCCGCTGTGGCGGCAATCAGTGCCGATGACTCTCGAGGCGCTCTTCCCCGAAACGGACGGCAGCGTCCTCACGGCGGGCATCCTGCGAATTGAGGAGCGGAACGAATGGGGCTACTGGCGAACCTACGAGCGCCTCGGCGCCATCAAGTATGCCCCGAACGGCGACCTGAACGCCGACGGCTGCGTAGACGACGCTGACCTGATCGCCGTGCTGTTCGCCTTCGGGCAGTCGGGTTCAGGACTACAGGCGGATGTGAACGCCGACGGGGTTGTGGATGATGCCGACCTGCTGACCGTGCTGTTCCACTTCGGCAGCGGGTGCTGAAAATCCCTGATTTCGCTATGCTGCCCCCTCCGCCGCAGGAGAGCGGCGGAGGGGGAGTTTGTTTGCGACTTACTCGCCAATCAAAAAATTGCACTCGGAGCTCAGAAATTTTCACCTTTTGACGGCTCAGAGCTTGACTTTTTTGAGTCCGATGGGGTATACTCTGGGCGTTATGCAAAAGCGCTATCCACAACCGACGCGATGTCCTGTATGTAGCGGAGCGCTCTCTGTGCGAACGCTGGAATGCACCGAGTGCGGCACCAGCCTGACGGGGCACTTTGCTGCCTGCCGATTTTGCCAGCTGGAGCCAGAGCATCTGCAGTTTCTGGAGGTGTTTCTGCGCCATCGGGGGATGCTGTCGGGTGTGGAGCGGGAGCTGGGTATCAGCTACCCCACGGCGCGCAATAAGCTGGACGCGCTCCTGCTGGCGCTGGGCATTATGCCCGCCACCATCCAGCAAGAGAACGGACAAATCTCTGCCCAGCAGCAGGAGATTCTGGATATGCTGGAGCAGGGGCTGATTACCGCTGAAGAGGCGGCGCGCAAACTGCGCAACCTGCGCTGAACGGAGGCGACACGATGAAAAACGAAACACTGAAGCGAATTCTGCATCTGATGGAGCAGGGCGTGATCACCGCGGAAGAGGCGGCGGACCTTATTGACGCGCTCTACGATACGGGCGGCTACACCTCTGAGGAAAAACCCGCTCAGGAGCCACCTGAAAACGGGCAAACCGAAACGGCGCGGAGCCTGTTCGACAAAATCGCCCGCGCGGTAGAAGAGGCTGCCCAGAGCGCGACCGAAGCCGTGCGCAAAATCGACTGGCGCGCGATTGGCGACACCATTCGCCACCAGACCCAGCGCGGACTCGAAGAGATGCGCAAAGCGCTCGCCGAGCTGGAGCGTACCGACTGGTCCTTGGGGAAATGGGGGAAACATGACGCCGAAACACATCAGGAGATGAGCCTGCCTCTGACCGCAGGGCAGACTCTGACCATCACGCTCCCCGCAGGGGATACCCGTATCACGGGCGGTTTCGATGGGGGACGGGTCGAAGCCGTTATTCACCTGCGGGGAGCCGACCCCGACGCGCTTCAGGAGGCACTGCGCGCCTACAGCCTGCTGGTGGAACAGACGCCGGAAGGCGTTCGCCTGAGCGCGCCCGACCTGGGACAGCACATCGGACAGCAGGTAGACCTCACCCTGCGCGTGCCCCGTGAAATCAACCTTGCCGTTCAACAGCAACATGGCGACATCACCGTCGAGAAGATTGACGGCACTGTTCAGCTCAGGACACGACGAGGGGATATTACCCTTCGCCACGCTACAGGAGCCATCGAGGCAGAAACCCTGCACGGCGATTTGACACTGACCGATGTGCAGGCGCCACGCGCCCAGCTGCGCGCCCTGCACGGTGACCTCCACCTCAGCCACGCACGCATCGAGCAACTGCAGGCGAACCTCACCCACGGCGACATCCTGATAGAGGACGCCGCCATTGCCACCCTCAAGGCAGAAACGGTGAAGGGCGATATTGAAATAGACCTCACTGAGCCGATACGGGGCACGGTTCACCTCAACGCCGTCAGCGGCGACATCACGCTCCGCGTGCCCGATGACAACGATTGCACCGTCACCATGCGCACCGTCGCAGGCGACATTGAGTGTGATCTGGAGTGTCGCTCTTTAGAGCGCAACTTCCGAAGCCTTCAGGGAGTTTGCGGCGAGGGCAAAGGTTCCCTGATTATGGAGACGGTTCACGGCGACCTCTGTGTGGAGCTCCGCTCTCATCCAACCGATTGACCAGCAACTCTCACAGTGAGACCTCGCTCACCCCCTGCGACCCCGTGCGCAGGGGGATTTTTTACTCTTCCAGCGTCGCGCCGACGGCTCTGGGATTACGCCGAAACTCGCGGGGGCTGACCCCAAACCGCTGACGGAACACACTGGAGAAGTGGCTCAGACTGAGGTAGCCCACCTCCAGCGCAATCTCGGAAATCGTGAGGTCGGAGTTGAGGAGTAGCTGCGCCGCTTTGCGCATGCGCAATTCGGTGAGATATTCCGATGGAGAACATCCGAGTGCGACACGGAACAGCCGCTGGCAGTGGCGCTGGCTCAGCGGCATCTGCTCAAAAGCCTTGCGCAACACATGGGGGTCGCTCAGGTGCGCCTGCAAATACATCAGCGCCTCGCGCAAGCGCGCGTCATCGTGGGCGGGAACCACCTCTGGCTCCCGAAAACAGAGATAGGCGATCAACTCGCGCACCTTCGCCTCGTAAAACAGGCGCAAACTGCCCACAGGTGGGGGGGTGAGCATCGACTCCACCACCCCCGTCAAAAGCGGGTGGCTCGTCATCAGGTAAAAATTCTCAGGAAGCGCCTGCTCGCCGCGCACAAAGGGCTGAAGCGCCTCCAGCACGCGCGATTCTTCAGGCTTCAACAAGGCACGCAGGTAGTCAGGCGCCACCCGCACCACCAGATGGTGATGCAGATAGCGCACATCGGAGCGAAGCGTGCGAGGACATGTCAAATGTTCGGGGTCGGGTGGACGCAGACTCAGCACGAACTCCACCCAGCCGTGTTCGCGAGCGAACTCCTGCGCTCGGAGCGGGTCATCGGAGTAGAAACGCCGCTCGAACACCAGAAACGCCTCCGTCTCACACAGCAGGCGCGCACCGGGAGGCAACCCCTGAATGGGTAAGGATTCCGCGATCGCCATTGCCCCCATGATACCCTATCGGAGAAATTGCCCCAATTTGCCGCCCGATTCACCCGAAATTGCTTCTGAACCCCTTGACAAACCCTGAAAAATATGCTATAATATGATAGCCAGCGCGGTTCGCCCCGCGCTGAGAAAACCTCAGAAAGGAGGATGTGATGATGCGCATAACGAAACTGATTGGCTCGCTCGTAGCCGTCGCCTTGGCGGCGAGCGCGCTTGCGTCTGGCTGGCAAGTGAATATTACAACCAGCACCGGTCTCCTTAACCCCGGCTCTGTGGTTTCTACTGTTCCGGCAACAGTAATTACCAACCCGCTGCCCCAGATTACTTTCAACACAGCAGCAGGGACGCCTAATCCGATCCTTGTTGGGAACGGCACCTCGTTCACCAACGCCACCTTCACTGGCATTTACACCATTACCGACCCCTCCAACACGAAGGGCACGCTGACGGGGTTCAACTTTGTCGTCAGCGGCTTTGTGTGGGAGTTCGGGCAAATCATCTGGTTCAAGAAGGTCGTGGACATGAACACCAGCGAGGTGCTGTACACGGGTTCGGGCGTGTTCAGCGGGAGCTCCTGGGGCGGTACCGATGGCGCGTTCACAGTTAACATCCCGGTAACGCTGTCCAGCCCCTCCAATAGCCTGATGGTGTTCGAAGTGTTCATCCTGCACATTGATGGCGCACCGGCACCCGGCACTTCCACTGCCTCGCTGCAGCTGGTGGAGCAGGACTGGGTTCCTGAGCCTGCCAGCCTGCTGGCGCTCGCGGTGGGTCTGGGTGGACTGGCGCTCCGCCGACGCAAACGCTAACCGCCTTACTTTTCCGGGCTTCTCAAGGGCTGGGGCACTCCCAGCCCTTTTCTATTCGACAAGCGCCCAGGCAGCCATCGCCCGTGCGTAGAAGCTGCCGCACTCCGGCTCGTTGAAGGGGTTGCGCCGCCTACCATCGTGTCGCGCACGCACGGCACGCACCACGCGCTCGGCTTCGGCATGTAACTCATAATCTCGCAGAAGCCGCGCCAGCAGATACTCCAGCCCTGTCCAGCACTCAAATGCGTAGGGCAGTGGTACCTCAGGGCGCCCGTAGGGATAGGAGCAGATAATCACCCCTGCCTCATCGCCCAGCGCGTAGGTACGCATGTGATTGTAGTGCGCATGAAACCCCTGACGCCAGTTGTAGCGCATGATGGATCGCAGTGCGCTGATGATATGCTCGCGCTTGAGCAGGTCGCCCAACCCGGCGCGGTTCGCTTTGTATTGCCCCGCCAGCTGGTCTATCTGGCAGCCGTTCCCAATCTGATACGGCAACGGGTCGGGGGGCACATGTTTACAGGTCATCGGGTGGGGCGTTTGCTGGGGGCGGCGTATTTGCTGGATGTAGTATTCCCCGTTGAACAGGTGGGTATCTATCCAGTCGCTACCTTGCTCAAACAGGTTTCGGCAGCGCCGCTGAAACCCGGTATCGCCCAGAACCCGCGCCATCTCTTCACACGCCCGCAACGCTGCAAGATACCACACGCCGCATAACGGGTTCGGTCCGAAAAACTCCACATCGTGGGTATTGTGCTGGGCGCCTTCCATCACGCCGTCCTGATCGGCGTCCCAGCCGCCCTCCACCCATGCGAAAGCGAGCATCTGCTGGGCTTTGGGGTAGACGCGCTTCAGCCACGCCCTGTCGCGCGTGCGCCGATAGTGCTGATAGATTCGCACCAGCGTGCCCATCTGACCGTCGGCGGCGGCGTGCGAGTAGCGATTCGCACCCAGCGGCAAATCCAGCCGAAATCGGTGCGCCCCATCCTCTGTGATGCCGTACTCCAGATGGCTCTCCAGCATCGAGCCGTGAATCTGGGGGAACAGGCTGACCGTAGCTTGCTCATAGTTCCACACATGCGTGCAGGAACCGTGGCAGCAGCCTGTAGTGGCGTTGCATCCCTCAAAACCCAGAAAATGCACGCGCCCTGAGTCGGTGATGGCAAACAGCGTGGGCGAGCGCAACACCGTGAGCGTGTTCAGCGCGGACTCTTTGAACGCCAGTGGGAGTTTCCGACGGCACACCTGAGATACCCAGCGATGTGTTTCCTCCCAGAGCGATTCGAGGCGGGGAATCACCTTTTCGGCGACCTCCACCGCGTCGCGAAAGCGCTGGGCGTAAGCATTCTGCACGAGAGGGCTTTTGCCAGTGCTTTCCTCAAACCAGCCCAGCTCGCGCAAATCGCGGTACGGGAAGTGCCATGTGAGCAAAAACCGGGCTGTATGGGGCTGGTGTGGGTGCAGGGTAAAGCGTGTGCTTACGGAGCTATCCCAGCCACGCTCGTCGGAGGGCGGGCAGGGAGCCTCAGGCGCGGCGTCAGGCAAAACGCCCTCCCGAAGCAGGTGATCAATAATCCCCAGAACCTTGCCGCCCCAGCTATGCTGAAACGCCCAGCGTCGCGCCACATGCGCTGCCGAATCGTCGCAGAGCAGGCAGAGCGTGCCCACGCACGGGTCAGGCTGAGGGTCTGCCTTGCGAAACAGAACACCTTTCCAGCCGTGCGTTGCGATGACTTCGCTGAGGTTGCCCTTCAGGTCTGTTTTTACGCCGTCGCTCCCGATGAAGTTAGTCAGCACGAAAGTGAGCGCGGCTTCCGCAGGCTCGCTGCCCCGCCACGCCAGCTGCACCTGCAGCAGCCCCATCGGCAGGCTGGAATCATCCAGCGATTCGGGGATGAGGGGGTTGAACCCGGTCAGGCTCACCCGCAGGGGGAGAAGAGGGTCTTCCAGCCGCGCGCGCCCGAAGGGGTACGCCGCCTCAAAGCCTGTTGCCCGCATGCGCGGAATGCCTGCCAGCGCCTGCGGCGCGCCCGAATCGGCGTCCAGCTGGGTGTGTAAAATCCCTTCCAGCACGCGCAGATAGGCGTCGCCTTCAGTGGTGCGCACCCACAGCAGCAGATGCGCCAGCGGTGGGCGCCAGCCCCGATGAGGGCGGCTCATCAGCTGCCAGTCGGTCAGCGCGCCCATTCCCGACAGCGCGAAACTGCCCGTGCCTATCCCGCCGATGGGCATCACAATCTGGCGCAACCGCTCTTTCGGGTAGCGTACCAGCGGCACAAAGTCCAGCATGCTCCTTGCCTCCATGCTACTTCCTATCGGGCACCCACTTCACATGTCCGTCAGCATAGACCACCACACGCCCGCCCGGCGCTTCGAAATAGCCGACGAGTGTTGCAGCAGGGTTCTCAATCTGGGAGAGTGGCGTGGTGTCCAGCAGGTACACGAAAGACACTCCCGTTTCAGGGTTCTGGAAGATGGACGCGTCGCGTGTGTACGGCGTCAGCAAAGAAGCGAAGTCCTGATCAGCGGGAGGAAAAATCTCATCGTAGTCCTGAACATACATCAGGAGCGCAAGCCCGATCTGTTTCGCCTGACTCATCAGTTGCTCACGCAATTGCTCGTCGGGGATGCTGGTAGAGACCTTCACCAGCGGAACCACGAACGCACCTTCGCGACGGATATAAAAGAGCGCGTCTTTTTTAGGCGTGAAGGAGGCATGCAGAAGATTCTCGCCCACCAGGTAGCGGTAGTGCCGCTCGCCCGCTTTGCTCACCAGCCATGTCAGGCGCGGCTTTCGCAACACTTCAGGCGGTTTGGCAGGGATGGGTTCCTGCACAATAGAGAGCGTATCTGCCTCCGTGGGTAATATGGTACGCCTCCACTGGGTGTCATAGCGATCCACCATGCGCTTGGGGAATTGCGGGATTTCAGTGATGGTTTTCTGGTGCAGGTCTACCGCTAAATTGCGCACGATATCCCCCGCTTCGTCTTCGCCAGGGGAAACCTGAATCGTGTGGGTACAGTACGCAATCGGCTGCTCTGGCTCCCAGCCTGATAGCCGGAAGGCGGCATGCGGAGGGGGCACAAGCAGGGGCGCCACCTGCCCATTACGCGCCACCACCAGCGGCGGTGTTTGCACGCCCCCAAAGACCAGCCAGTAGGGCAGTTTCGGGTGGGCGTCCACTTCCCTGAAGTCGCCGTGCGCGATTTCGCGCCAGTTGCGTGTTGCGGCATTCAGATAGTACACTCGCGAAACCCACCCCTCCTCTTCACGAGACTGTATCAGAATCAGCGCTTCGGGCGTGGTGGCGCTCCACGCTATCGTTCGCAAAACTTCGAAGTCGATGCGATCGCCCTGCACGCGCCAGGTTTGATGCCACATGCGCGTGCGACGCAGCTCTTTCTGGTCCCAGAGCCAGAGTGCGCTTTCCATGACCGCCTGACGCGACTGTGCGTCGAACCTTTTCATGTTCAGCGAAGCGCAGAGCAAGTAGCGCCCGTCTGGATGCCATGCGTATGCGGTGATGGTGCCGTCTGCGACCAGTTGAGGGGTCAGTAAGGAGAGCGCGCCCGATTCCGTCGGCACCAGCTCGCGCACCCTTTGTCTGGGGAACGAGTATCCCTGCCACATCCCGATGGCGATAGCGAGGAGCGCAACGATTAAAAGCACCAGAATCGCTTCACGGCGCACAGGCTTCACCTCCTCTTAACGGCTGCCTTCCACCACCACATCCGCCAGCGGGCGCCCCTCCAGAAAGCGGAGCATGTTCTGAATCACGCCCTGCGCGATGCGCTGTTGCGCTTCCTGCGTTACGCCCGCGCCGTGTGGGGTGAGAATCACATTCGGCAGTTTCAGCAGAGGATGATCAGGCGGCGGCGGTTCGGGGTGAAACACATCGATGGCGGCGCCGCCCAGATGCCCCTGAAGCGCTTCCACCAGCGCGTCGGTGTCCACCAGCTCGGCGCGCGCGGTGTTAATCAAAAACGCGCCATATTTCATCCGCTGGAGGCGCTCTTTGTTGAACATCCCGCGGGTTTCGGGGGTCAGGGGCATATGGAGCGTGATGACATCGCATTCGGGCAAGAGGGCATCCAGCTCCAGATAGGTTGCCCCCAGCGCCTCTTCTTGCTCTGGCGGGAGCGGGTTCACATCGTAATAAAATGTGGTGACGCCGAAGGGAAGCAACCGTGCTGCCACCTCGCGCCCGATGCGTCCCATGCCGATAATCCCCACGGTTTTACCTTGCAAATCGCGAGCGTGCGCAATCCAGTAGGGGAGCGACCATTCGCCTCGCGCCAGCATGTTGTGGGCGGGGATGAGACCGCGCATCATCGCCAGCGCGACCATCACCACATGCTCGGCGACGCTGACCGTGTTCGCGCCCGTAACGGCGGCGACGGTGATGCCCAGCTCCCGCGCGGCGTCCAGGTCAATGTGATCCACGCCTACGCCCGCCACCTGAATGAAGCGCAGGCGCGGCGCTTTTTCCAGCATCGCGCGGGTAATCGGGGTGAACGCGGTGGAAATCAGCGCTTCGCAGTCCGCAAGGTGGGGTTCCAGCTCGTCGGCGCTGGTGGCTAACTCTACGGTGTGTCCGGGAAAGAGCGCCCGCACCATCGCTATCTGCGCCTGAACCTGCTCCGAAGGGGGTAAGACCGCCACAACTTTCATCGTTGACCTCCTGCCTATCGCTTCGTGCTGCGGCGCGAAATCCCTGCTGATTGCTCCATACGGTTCGAAGGGCGCACACGGCAGGCGGTGTCGAGAAGGCGTGCCTTATGGGCTACTTAACTCTCGTAAAGCCTTTGTGCCAGACGGTTGAAGCTGTTCTGTTGCAAGGATAGGGGCGTGAGCGTTCCGAGACCCCTTCTTTCAGGTCTTAGGGAGAGGCTTTTTGACAGGCGTGCCGTCTTGGAACCTGTGCCCTGACGGCTAAAGCCGTTCCTATGAGACGAAGCCGACCTGCGTCGGCTGATAAAGCCAGCGGAGGCTGGCTTTGTTTAGTAGGAACGGCTTTAGCCGTCGCTCTTTCGGGGGCATCGTGGGTTCCAGAAGGTATCTTTGCGACAGAGCAGGTTCACCCGTCTAAACTCACACGCGAATTGCATGGATTCTCACGCTTCACCCACTGCTTCCAGAACCGCCAGCGTGCGTTTCAGAGCCGTTTCCAGCAGCGTACCGGAAGGCTCCACCGTAACCTTGACTCGCTCCTCGTCCCAATCGGGCGAGCCTTTTTGTTTCCAGACGCCGTAGATGCGCACGCAGGTGCCGTTGTTCAGCCTCAAATCAATTCGCCCGTACACCACAGCCAGATGGTAGAGCAGTCGGCAGATGCACTCCCAGCCCGCTTCATACTCTGCCGCGCGCAGGGGAGGGTAAGACAGAAGGAGTGGTATCAGGCTCGGCAGCCCGCTGCTCCGCTGAATCAGCTCATTATCGCTGCTGATGAATACCACCTTGCGCTCTGCTTTCTTCGCAAACCGCGCGTAAGAATCCAGAATACGCCCGTCCCAGTCCTCGGAGCATCGCCCTATTCTGGAACCCACGGACTCGAAGTTGCCCGCGTGGCGCATCGCATCCCACTCGGCAAGCGCCAGCAGGCGCAAGCGGTCCTGCAGACGGTTTTGATTGCTGAACATGTCCTCAATCCCAACGCCCGGAAACGCGCTGCTGAAAGCCTTCAGGAACTTGCCCCCTATTTTGCCCTCACGCAAATCCAGCTCCTGTCGCACGATTTCCGATAGAACCAGGTTCGGCTCTGGATGCCCTCGGTGACGCGGCTTGAGGTACAGCGAGTAGACGCGATTACGAACCGCGTTATTGTCAAGGGCAAAGTAGTAAACATCGCCACCACACGCAGGGTTATTGGTACGCGCCGCGTCCAGCAGCCGTTCGATCTCACGCAGATTTTCAGGAGGAATCACGCCCGACGCCACAAAGCAGTCCCGCAGGCGCGTGTACGGGGGTATCTCTGGGGCGACTTCTGCGTTCGCAATCGCGGAGGCTCTTTCGTACTCTTTTCGGGGAATCACCTGCTCAACCTTTGCCAGCGCCTGCGACAAATTCAGCGTGAACAGCCTGGCGTCCTGAAGCAGGGGCGCCCGAACCTCCACGCGGTCGCCCAGCCGATTCAGCAGCGCCATCAGATGGCGTTCGGCAATCCGAATCATTGGAAAGTCTCCAGTAGGTCGTACAGGCGGTGCTGGTGGCGAGGAATCAGGGGGTAGGGAACATCGGTATACCGCTGGTCATAGAGATGGGTATAGTACAACTTTTCCAGCCCGATACTCCCCCAGCGTCCAAGCGCCATTCCGAGTGCGGACATATACTTCCTGCCCGCCGTGATGTCCAGCACGATGCGCTCGCCGCTGTTTTTGACCTCCACCATTACCTGCTTCAGCGTTTCCCAGAACCCCTTGAGGTCGTCTTCGTCGATGGGACGAGTCTCAATCAGGGGGTCTGGCACGCCGAACTGGGCTAAGAGGGCGCGTGCGTACTTCTCTACGATTTGGATGCTTTTCTGCACTTCGGGCTTGTCTTCCGAAGCCAGCAGAATCAGGTGCGTGGGCACAATTCCCTGCTCGCACGCGCCCCACAGGGTGTTGATGACTGCCATCGGACTCCAGCCCACAACCGACACCCACACGCGGCGCACAGGGGGTTGGGCGCCCATCGCTCACGCCTCCACAATCTGGCGGGTCAGCTCCGCCGCCTCCGCTTCAGCTTGTTCGGTTTCCTGATAGAGCTGTTCCAGCGTCAGCGTGCGGGCGCGTGCCAGCCGATTCTCCCGACGCATAAACTGGGTCATGGCATAGTTCATGAACTCGTCCATCTCCAGTCCGAACGGCATCTCAGGCTCGTATGCCTGAAAGACCTCCTGCACCACGCCCACAGCGTAAGGCAGCAGCTCGTTCATCTTGTTCTGAATCGCTTCCCACACGGGGTCGCCGTGTTCGGCAATCAGGCGCGAGAGGAAGTAGACGCCAAAAGCGATATGGCGCGACTCGTCCTGCATCATCTTACCGATGCCCTGCACCAGCCCCGGCATCACCTGCTGGCGCTTATACGCCTGGAAAAAGCCGTAGTAGCCCGTTTCCGCCAGCACGCCCTCCACAATCATATTGTAGACCACGCTGGCTTCTGCCTGCGCGACGGGGGAGCGGTCGTAGGTGAGCCGATGCATCGCCTGCGGCAACGCCTCGTAAAAAATGGCGCGATAGGACGGTGTGTGGTAGCGCGAGAGGTCTTCCCCGCGCACCTCCGCCACCTCGGTCAGGAAGCGGTTCATAAACTCCACATGCTTGGCTTCTTCAAACAGGAACGAGGTGAGGTACATCTCCTCCTCAAGGCGCCCCTCTTCGGCAATCACCTGAATGAGCGGAAGCAAGTCCAGCGTTACGCTCTCCTCGCCTGCCTGAAAGAGCGAGATGAGGCGCAAAGTCGCGTCTTTCTGCGGTTCGGTGAAGGTTTGCCAGTGTTCGCGGTCCTGAGACAGGTCAATCGCGGCGGGGTCCCATACCCCCAATTTTTTGGCTTTCTGGAACATTTTGAGCATGGGGTGATTGTGGTTTAGCCCCCGTGCGCTGGTTGTGAGAAACTCGCTGTGCGTTTTCATTGTCTCAGACCTCCTCGTCGGAGGCTTAATACGACTGTTCGGTCAAAATTCCTGCCGGGTGTTCATTTTTTGCAAGCAGGCTTCGGCGAGGGCGACTGCCTCGCGTCCATCCGTGCCGTCGTAGGGCAGTGGTTCCCCGAACAGCACACCGCGTGCAAACAGCCGCAGCTCCCACTGATAGGGTTCGGGGGTATTAATCTCTTCAGGGGTCAGGGTCTGCTCCTCGCCAGAGTGGGTTTTGTAGCGCACGGTTCCCCCGAAGCCTGTATGCTCAATCGTGCCCTGCTCGCCGATAATGGACACGCGATAGGTGCCAAGCGGGTCTATCATGCCAGCTTCTATCTGGGCAACGGCGCCTGTTTCGCTGACAAACAGCGCGTGCCAGTGTTGAATGAAGCTCGGCTCGGCGAAGGGCTGGATTCCCTGCGCGGCGACTACTCGCACGGTGCCCAGCAGCCAGCGCAGGTAGTCGAGCTCATGCACATTCATTTCCATTAGCAGTCCGCCGCTCTGGCGCACATCGGCGCGCCAGCCTTTGGCGAACAGTTCGCGTTCGTTGCCCGTGCGCCGGATGGCGACCGCCAGCGGCTTGCCAATTACGCCCGCATCCAGCCACTGCTTTGCCTGATAAAACAGGGGGAACAGGCGTAGCACCTGTCCGACCATCACGCGCCGCTGAGTTCGCTCCGCCGCCTGCAGAATCGCGTCGCAGTCGGCAACCGAGAGCGCCATCGGCTTCTCCAGAAACACATGCTTGCCCGCCTGTAGCGCCTGCTCACATAACTCCCGATGCGTGTAGGGCGGAGTCGCCACGATGACCGCCTGAACGCTTTCATCTTCCAGAAGAGCAGAAAGCGTCGGATAGGCGGGGATTTCCAGCTCCTGCGCCGCCGATTGGGTCAACTCCGGGTTTGCATCGTACACGCCTGTGAGCGTAATTTCCGAAACCCCTTTTGCCTGATAAGCGAGATAGCGTCCTATCCCGCCTGCGCCGATCAAGCCCACTCGAAGTGTTGCTTCCATCGGCAAGGATTATACCTGTGTGGGCAAGCAGCGTGAGAGGGCATTTTAGAGGGAAAATCACCTGAAATTGCCCTGAATTGCCTGCCACCCCCTTGACAAACGCCCCGAAATTTGCTATAATATCGATACCCTGAAAAGGAGGTGCGATATGATGCGACATGCGACAGTAGTTGGGTTGGCACTTACGGCGCTGTTGATGACGGGCAGGCTCTCTGCTCAGGGTCCCTTCGTTTACTTTGCAGGGAACCCCGCGAACTCGTGGTATACAGTAGGCGGTACATGCGACAGCCCCACCCTTACTGCTAACTACCTCTATTTTATTTCGGGCGATGTTGCCAGTGCAGGGCTGCCTGCGCGCTGGACCGCCTTTCCCTTCCGTATCCACAATACGATCACCTTTGACTCGATCAGTTACGCACCCAGCCTGTCCACAGGACTGCCTGAGATCCGTGTCTGGATTACAGGCGCGACCACCGATTCTGCCGGATATCCTGTTCCGGACTTGAATAATGTTCTGTTCCACACAAGTCTTGGGTATTATCCGGGCGACCCGCCGAGCGATCCCTCCGACACCCTCATTCTGACCTATTATGGCGGCACGACCACCTTTCTCTACCTGCGCACCAGCCCGCTGAACCAGAGCGTAACGCTACCACCCGGTCTCTACTTTGCAATTATCGTGGGCGATGAGGACTACAGCACAGCAGGGCTGGACTCCTATGTAGCGCTGGCGATGGGCGCGCCGGGCGGTCCGAAACTGTATTACACCCCGCGCGGTCTGGGCAGTGCAGGGAGCAATCCCATCCGACCAAGCAGCTGGCAGCGCTTCCGCTACAACACTTCGGTGGCGCCCTACACCTGTGAGCGCATCCTGAACACCGACCTGCCTTTCCGCAATGGAGATCCGTTTGCCAACACTCCGCCGTGGAACGGAGTGCCCGACTGGAACCGTTACCATGCTCCTGCACTCTATCATGGAGTGTTGGGCTTCCGCAATTCAGCCGCGGCTTCAGGCAAGGTGGTCGGCACAGCCCAGTGCGCGGATGCGCCTTCCCCCGCACCGCCTACCAATGTGGAGGTGATTTTCTATCGTCCGGGCACGAAGCAGCGTGTGGCGCGCTTCAGCATGCCAAGCGCAGCAGGGCCTGACTTCCCCATCGACACGCCCGAAGTGGAGGCGGGCACTTACGACATCGTGGTGCGCCCCATCTACGCGCCCAGTATCCTCTCGATCAACTGCCCGACTAACCTCTGTGTTACAGGCGTGAGCTTCGACACAGAGACCCACTGGCTGGGCGTGCGCATCCCGAATGTGAATGTGTCGGGCACGGTGGACCTGGGCACGGTCATCCTGCCGAACGGCGACACGAACGCCGACCTGGCGGTGGATGACGCCGACCTGCTGACCATCCTGTTCGCGTTTGGTACGAACGACACCGCTGCCGACCTTAATGGCGACGGTACAGTGGATGACGCGGACCTGCTGATTGTGCTCTTTAACTTCGGCGCCCAGGGCGAAGACGGCGACGAAGTGTAACTTGCTTTCTCAAGGGAGCTGGAGGCAATTTGCCCCAGCTCCTTTTTACAAAAACCTGCAGGAATCTGGGGGTTTTTGGGTGTAATTATCCTCAGGAGGTGTTAAACCGATGCGTAAGCGTGGCTTTACGCTGATCGAGCTGCTGGTCGTGATTGCGATTATCGCCATTCTGGCGGCAATCCTGTTCCCCGTATTTGCGCAGGCACGGGAAAGCGCCCGTCAGATTACCTGCGCCAGTCGTTATCATCAGGTAGCCCGCGGGGTCGTGATGTATACCAGCGATTACGACACGACCCAACCGCTGACTCAGTGGTTTGCCTCGTTTGCCGGGCAGGAGAACTGCACTGACCGCATTCTGGCGCAGCTGCTCTGGCCCTATGTGAAAAACTGGCTCATGTTCCGCTGTCCTTCCGACCCGCATGCCACCGATTCAGGGCTGGATGCCTGTGCGGCAGACGGCGAGACCCCGCCAACTCAGCAGTGCATTCGGGAGTACCGCTGGGCACTCAAAACGGACCTGGGCTACAACTATGTGTATCTCTCGCCCATCATGGAGCAAGCGAATACAGGGCGCTGGTATAACGCTCCTGCCACCGATGCCCGGATTCGCAACCATGCTTCCACAGTGCTGTTTGTGGATAGCCTCTGGTGGCGCGACCCTGTCTCGCGTCAACCGCTCTGCGGCGGGAACTGGATTGTGATGCCGCCATGCCGTTACTGGCGCAACGCTTCGGGTGGGGTCGTGGATAGCTTCACGATCGTCCGTCAGCAGTGCGACAGTGGGGCTGCCAGCCGATGGTATGACTATGCGGCGAACAGCTGCGGCATGGGCGCGCGCCCCGCGTGCTGGCGTCTGCAGACCGCAACGGGCTGGTACACCTGGATGGAGTTTGGTGGTGCATGGCCCTGGCACCGACGCGAGCGCATGATGGTCGCGTTCGTCGACGGGCATGTCAAACCCTACACACCGGCTCAGCTCACCCAGGGGTGCGACGCGCGTCCCCAGTGCGGTGGCTTCATCCTGGATCCCCAGCAGTACCTGTGGGATCTGGATGACTACTACTAAGCGAGGTGAGCAGGATGCAAATTCCAAAACCCGTTGCGATTGCGCTGATTGCGCTCATCGCTGTGATTGCCATCGCGGTGGCATGGTACTTCTCTTCAGGAGGCGGTGCCGCAAGTGAGCCTGCTGCCCATGCCTACCCGAAAGCCCAGACCGACCAGCCCGGCGTGGAAGCGTTCGGGGTTCAGCCCCCGGACAATCGAGCGGCTCCTGCCTCCTCTTTGCCTCTGGAAACAGGCGGCAAGCGCTAATCTGTTAGCCCCCTCTCAAGGAGTCTGGGAGGGGGCTTCCCGAATCTGCTCCCAGGTGTAGCCCACGCGCAACACGGTCGGCTCGTCAAACGGCTTACCGATAATCTGCAGACCCACCGGCAGCCCTTCCGCCAGACCGCACGGAACCGACAAGCCGGGCAACCCTGCCAGATTCACAGGGATGGTCAGCACATCCATCAGTTTCATCGCCACGGGGTCATCCACCAGCTCGCCGAGTTTGAAGGGGGGCGTCGGCGCGGTGGGACACACCAGCACATCCACTTCCTGAAACACACGCTCAAACTCCTGACGCAGCAGCGTGCGCCCTTTCTGCGCCTTGAGGTAGTAGGCGTCGTAGTAGCCCGAAGAGAGCGCATAGGTGCCGATGATAATCCGCTGGATGACCTCCTTGCCGAACCCCTGGGCGCGGGTGGCTTCCATCATGCCGATATGCCCTTTCTCCGCGCCCACACGCAACCCGTAGCGCACGCCGTCGTATCGCGCCAGATTCGAAGAACACTCCGCTGGCGCGAGAATGTAATACATCGCCAGCCCCTGCTCCGCCATGGGAATGGAGACCTCGCGCACTTCCGCACCTGCCTCCTCAAGGGCGGCGATTGCCTCTTGCACGCGCTGGGCGACCTCGGGGTGAACACCCTCAAAAAACTCTTTCGGCACGCCCAGCCGCAGCCCCTTCACATCGGGGCGCAACGCCTCACGATAGTCAGGTACAGGCACATCGACGCTGGTGGCATCCATGGGGTCTTTGCCGGCAATCACCTGAAGCACCAGCGCACAGTCTTCCACCGTTTTCGTGATGGGTCCAATCTGGTCCAGCGAGGAGGCATAGGCGATCAGCCCGTAGCGGCTGACGCGCCCGTAGGTGGGTTTCAGCCCCACCACGCCGCAGTACGCCGCTGGCTGACGGATGGAGCCGCCCGTATCGGAACCCAGCGCCGCGACCGCCATATCGCTGGCGACCGCCGCCGCCGAACCGCCCGAAGACCCCCCTGGCACGCGCTCCAGATCGCGCGGGTTGCGCGTGGGATGAAATGCCGAATACTCCGTAGAACCGCCCATGGCGAACTCGTCCATGTTCGCCTTGCCCACAATCACCGCGCCTGCCTGCTTCAGGCGGGCGACCACCGTGGCGTCGTAGGGTGGCACATAGTTTTCCAGAATCCGCGAGGCGCAGGTGGTGCGCACACCGCGCGTGCTGATGTTGTCTTTAATCGCCATCGGGATGCCCAGCAGGGGGTTCCATTCGCCTTCTGCCAGCCGGGCGTCGGCTTCCTTCGCCATCTGGCGCGCCAGTTCGGGTGTGAGCGTGATAAACGCGCCAATCTGGGGTTCGGTGCGCTCAATATGGCTCAGCACCGCTTCGGTCAGCTCCGTCGCCGAGATTTCGCGCCGACGAAGTTTTTCGCTCAAAACGCTCAGGCTCAGGGTATGTAGCGCCATCTATTCCTCCACAATGCGGGGTACGATAAACAGCCCGTCGCGGGCTTCGGGTGCGTTTGCCAGCGCCTCTTCGCGGGGCAACGGCGTGCCCACAATATCCTCCCGAAAAGCGTTATACACGGGGATGGAATGCGAGGTCGGCTCCACCTCGTCCAGCGGGAGCGCCTGCAGTTTCTCAAAGTGCGCCATCAGCGCATTAATCGGTGCCATGAGTGCTTCTAACTGGGCATCATCCAGCTCCAGCCGCGCCAGCTTCGCAAGATGACGCATCTGCTCCAGGGTCAACGCCATAGCACCCGAAATTATACCGCTTTGCGCGAGCCGCTGAAAACCTCAAAAAAGAGGGGTTTTCGGCGTCGCAGACGGCAGGAATCGATGCCCTGGCGGCGTACTAAAAGGCTATGGAGGTCAAACTCATGCGAAGAGGCTTTACCCTGATTGAGCTTCTGGTGGTGATTGCGATTATCGCAATTCTGGCAGCGATTCTGTTCCCTGTGTTCGCCCAGGCACGGGAGAAGGCACGCCAGACCACCTGTGTTTCCAATACAAAACAGCTCTTGCTCTCCGCTCTGATGTACCAGCAGGACTGGGATGAGAAGTTTCACCGCCTTCTGGTAGGCAGCCGCAACTTTAACAACGACCCCAACGGACCCGACCAGGCGTTCGGCGCCGAGGATGCGCTGATGCCCTATGTGAAAAACCGCGGCATTTTCAGCTGCCCCAGCGATAATGTACGGCGCGACGACTGCACGGGACCCAACGGTATCTGGTTCCCCATCAGCTATTCGTGGACGCACTATCAGCCCGACCCCACCTGGGAGAACATCGCCACTTTTGGGGTCAGCGCCTACTACTCCTGGGCAGATTCGCGCCCAATGGCGGTGATTGGACGCCCTGCCGAGACCATCGTGATGTATGAACTCTGGACCACCGTGAGCTACGGGCGCTACATGAGCTACTGGCGCTGGGACAACCGCAATATTGCCGACCCCAGCTGGCCCGACGCGCCGAACACCTTCGCATTCAACTGGTGCGGTCAGGGCGACGCGCGCATGACGATTGGCGCTCACTCCAAACTCACCACCTTCGGCTTCGCCGACGGACACGCCAAACCGATGGATCGCAAGTCCATCATGGCATGGCCGTGGGATCAGACCGCCGTCCAGCAGAAGCGGCGTAATCTGATTCACTGGAGCGAGGAGTTCAAGAACTGAGGAGGCGCGCTATGAACGAGCAGACGAAGAAGACGCTGATTATCATTTTCGCGATTGTCGCCATCTTGCTGGCGGGCTATTCGGCATATCGGAGCTTCCGTCAGGAAGAGGGCAAAGTCATACAGACCATCGACATGATTCCGGGCGGCAAGGCGGGCGAGATGCAACGCCAGCAGCAGGGTGGTGGGCAGGAAGCACCGCCGACGGCGCCGCAGTAAAGCCAGAAATTCTGGAGGCATCGGAAAAAACGCTTTCCGATGCCTCCGTGTTCTTATTCCGTTTCCTTCGCTACGCTGGCGAGTGTTGCTCAAAAGAGCCATGTTTGTAGCAGCTTCATGGCAGGATACGAGAGGCAAGAAGCGTATAATCGCTCTATCCTGACCACAAGGAGGAAGTGCCATGCGCAGAGGCTTTACCTTGATTGAATTGCTGGTCGTGATTGCGATTATCGCCATTCTGGCGGCGATTTTGTTCCCGGTGTTCGCTCGGGCGCGCGAGCAGGCGCGCAAGACCCAGTGCGTCTCCAACGCCAAGCAGATTGCAACTGGGCTTTATATGTACACTCAGGATTACGATGAGATCCTTGTCCCGTTCGCGTATGGCTTCCCTTATTCGCGCCTGCAGTGGCCGAGTTATGACGACCCGAATGTGCGGGTGAACTGTCCTCTCCACAGCTGCCGCTGGCCTGGGCTACTGCACCCGTACATCAAGAACCACCAGATTTACCGCTGCCCCAGTTATGGCGGACCCTATGTTTTCAACTGTCCCAGTCCCACAGCAGGTCCGTTCTGCCAGATGTCTTACGGGGCGAACTATGGGCAGTACCGTGGCGTTTTGCGAATCGCCTGTATAGGCAACGAGCTTTACAACTCGGCTTCTTTGCCCGAAATTCCCACGCCTGCAAATGTTGCGGTTATCACCGACTCGAATGGCTCGCTCTTGTTTTTCAATCCGGTGGATTGGGCGTTCGATACAAACTGCGACACTGAAGACACGCTCAACGATACCCACAGCGGGCTGGGGAGCTGCACTGACAAGACGCGCTGGTACAATGTGGCTGGCGCCCGTCGGCATATGGACGGGATGAGTGTTGTGTTTGCGGACGGGCACGCGAAGTGGATTCCCTACAAGCGCTTCCTGAACGACCCGGTGCTGTGGGGTTCGGAGGTAACGCCGCGCACACCTATCCCGAACGCGGCACAGTGTATGTACTGAAGCCATCTGTGGGGGCGCATGTCTGTGCCCTTTACCCCACCGGCATCCACACGCGCATTGGGCACGGCTGGCGATTGTGCCACGCGTAGTAGGGAATTGCGCGGAAAGTCGCCCTCTGGCGCGGCGTTAGGGGGCGATAGAGCCGATTGCCCCAGGCGGAGTCGTCGTCTAACACCACGGCTCCGCCTTCAATTACGCCTATCCCGTTCAGCAGGTTCGGCTCCCAGCGATAGCGGAGCGGACTGGAGGTGTCCACTGCCATCCGTTCCAGCGGCGCGGGCTGATCTATCTCTTCCAGACAGTAGACCAGCGGACCGCGCTGAATCGCCACCTGCCAGCGGTCAGCCTCTACGCGCGGGTGCGCTTCCATCCAAACGGGCGTCATGGGCAACTCCAGCGTGAGGCGGTCTTCAGGCTGCCAGTGGCGGCGCACCACCGCGTAGCCCTTCTGAATCTCCAGCGGGAGCGGCTTCCCGTTCAGCGTCAACCGCGGCTGGGCGCACCAGTCAGGAATGCGCAGGTGTAGACCGAACTCCACAGGCGCGCCCTCCACCACCTGAACTTCGATGGTGCCTTCCCACGGGTAGTTTGTGCGAACCTGTAAAACAACCTCACGTCCTGAAAGCGAGAGCTTTGCGCGGCTCTCCACATAGAGGTTCACCCACAGGTCGCTGTCGGTCTGGGCGTAGAGGTAGCCCCCCAGCGAGGCAATCAGGCGGGCGATATTGGGCGGGCAACAGGCGCAGGCATACCAGGGGCGACGGTGGTGCGTGCCGTCGCTCTCCAGCGGGTTCACATAGTAGAAGTTTTTGCCGTCCAGCGCGATTCCTGCGAGCGCGCCGTTATAAAGCGCACGCTCCAGCGCATCGAAAAAGCGCGCCTCTTCCAATAGCAAGCCCATCCGATGCGCCCAGAAAATCAGCGCAATCGAGGCGCAGGTCTCCTGATAGGCAGTGCGGTTGGGCAGGTCATAATCTTTTGTGAACCCCTCGTGGCGCGCCTCGTTGCCGATGCCCCCTGTGATGTAGGTGCGCCGCGAAATCGTGTTCTCCCACACGCCCAAAAGCATTTGAAGCACGCGCTCGTCGCCTGTTTCGGCAACGAGGTCGGTCGCCCCTGCGAACAGATACGCCGCGCGCACCGCGTGCCCCACAATCTCCCGATGCTCGGTCAGTGGAACATTATCCTGCCAGATGGTGCCGTCGTATTGCTCCAGCGGGATGTTATGCTCCTGCGCGAAAATCTTTTTGCCCCGATTCAGCAGGAAAAAGCGCGCCAGGTCACGATAGCGCTTCTCGCCGGTGGCGCGATAGAGCCGGAACAGCGCCAGCTCGATTTCGGGGTGTCCGCAATAGCCCAGCCGCTTGCCAGGCGCGTCGCCGAAGACCGAATCGATGTAATCGGCGTAGCGTGCGGCGACTTTGAGCAGGCGGTCGCTGCCGGTGGCTTCATAATGCGCGACGGCAGCCTCTATCAGGTGCCCGGCGCAGTAAAGTTCGTGGTCGTCGCGCAGGTTTGTCCAGCGGCGTTCGGGCGCCACCACCTGAAAATAGCTGTTCAGGTAGCCTTCGGGCGTCTGCGCACGCTCCAGAATCCCAATCACCTCGTCCAGTTTCTCGCGAATGGGGTCGTCGGGGTAGAGTTGTAGCACATACGCCGCCGCTTCCATCGCTTTGTAGAGGTCGGAGTCCATGTAGACAGGTCCCTGATAGCCCTCGCGCTTGCGCTCTGCCGCAAGGCGCAGGTTGGGAATGTTGCCTGCCCGCTCCAGCTCCGAAAACAGGTGGGGCACGGTGATGCTCCGATTGGTCTGCTGACGTGGCTCCCAGAACTGGTCGCGAATTTCCACCTGACTCATCGGCACCGCTCGCATAGGGGGTATTGTACCTTTTTTGTAGGAGTTGTGCGCACCAGCGCGAACTACAATCCTATGCGACGGCAAGAGCAGCAACCGACGGCGGAGCGCAAGCGGCTGATTTTGCATGCGGACGATCTGGGACTGAGCCACTCTAAAAACCGCGCCACGCTCAAAGCGATGGAGGCGGGCGTGGTCAGCAGCGCCAGCATTATGATGCCCTGCGGCTGGGTGATGGAGGTGGTGGAGTGGGCGAAAAAACACCCCAACGCCGATCTGGGGCTTCACCTGACCCTCACCAGCGAGTGGAGTACCCTTCGCTGGCGTCCTGTAGCGCCGGTGGATAAAGTCAAAGGGCTGATAGACCCCACCGGCTATATGTGGCGCTCGGTGGAAGAGGTCGTGCGCCACGCCAGCCCGCAAGAGGTGGAGACCGAACTCCGCGCCCAGATTGAAATGGCGCTCAAACTGGGGCTGAAACCGACTCATCTGGATTCGCACATGGGCACGCTCTACGCCTCGCCCCAGTTTTTTGAAGTGTTTCTCAAAGTCGCGATGGACTACAAGATTCCACCGATGGTGTTCAGCCCCACGCCTGAGATTATGCTGATGGCAGCCGCGCGCGGGCTGGACTACAAGCAGGCGTACCAGCGCATCCAGCAGGCAGGATTGCCCACGATCGATTCGCTGAACCCCCAGTACGAGATTGGCGAGCCGTATGAGAAGCACCGCGCCCGCCTGCATCAGTATATCCGCCAGCTCAAGCCGGGCGTGCATGAGCTGATTGTGCATCTGGGCGAGGATGACCCCGAAGGGCACGCCACCACGCCCCACTGGCAATATCGCGTGGATGAGTTCCGAATCCTGATGGAGCCTGCTTTCAAGGAGGTATTGCAACAGAGCGGCGTGGAGCTTTACACCTATCGTGAGCTGGCAAAAGAGCGCGGGAAATAGGGTACACTAAAGGTATGAGGCGTTTGCTGACACTCCTCGCCTGCGCATTGGGAGCAGGGCTGTGGGCGCAAACAACACGCTCGGCGGACGAGTGGCTCACGGCGATGTTTAATGCCTACAGTCAACCCCTACCCGCCCAGCAAAAAGCCACGGTTTCGGTGGTGATGACAACCTCCCGCAACCCGCAGGGCGAGGTGATTCAGCGCTTTGTCTACACCTACACCCTCGAAGCGCCCGCAAAGCTGAATCTGACCGTGCAGAACACTCTCACGAACGCCACAACCCGCGTGCAATCCGATGGGCAACGCCTCACCGTGCAGGCGCCGAACCGTCAGCCGCAGGAAGTGCTGATTGCCAATTCGGGGCTGGCGCTTCTGGAGCAGCTCGTGGCGCAGGATGTGGTGCCCACCTACGATATGGTCTTCGTGTTCGGGGGCAAAACGAAGCAGGAGGAGTTTCGTAAGCAGGTGAGCCAGCTCAAAATCGTTAGTGAAGACGAGAAGCAGGTTGTGATTACGGGCAAAATTCGCAACGAGCGCAACCGCGACGATGACCTGCGGCTCGTGCTGGACAAAGCCACCGCCCGCCTGCGCGTCTTCCAGGTCACCACGCAGGTCAAAATTGAGGGTACCGACGGCGCCTTTACCCTGCTGATGGAGTTCGAACCCCAGAAAATGGAGCCGAAGGAACCCATTGCCCCCACCAAGCCATAACTGGCTTCCCTATTTCGAGCAATTCTTTCGGGCTTTTCCCAAATTGCCCGCTTCCCCTTGACAAACTCAATTCCCATCAGGTATAATTATGCCACTCTACCACTATACAGGGATCGTTGGCGACCTGAGGGCGAGCAGGGCTTTTGTTCCTGGTCTTGCCTGCAGGGCGCGAAGACCCGACGGAGGTGAAACCTATGACCGATCAACGAAGCGCCTATATTGAGGGTATCCTTAAGGCGTTTAAGGCAGGTGAGATTGATATGGCAGAAGCGATCAGAGCAATTCGGAAGCGCAAGCCGAATCAGGCTAAGGTGGAAGGGGCGAAGGAGTTCGCCAAGCTCGTAATGGAGGGCAAAATCGAGGAAGCGTTCGCGAAGTACCGTTTCGGTCTGAAGGATGTGCGTCAGCGCCGAAAGAAGGTGCGCGCCGCTTCCTGATTTTTATGCCAGAAACGGCTCTCCTTCGGGAGAGCCGTTTTGCTTTTAATCCACCCAATCGGCAATAAAGATATTCGTTTCGCCGCGCGTTCTGGCGTTGCGGTTGGATGCCCACACCAGCTTTTTCCCATCGCGTGAGAACATCGGAAAGCCATCAAACTCCCCGGTGTAGGTTACTCGCTCCAGTCCGGTGCCGTCGAGGTTGATCAGAAACAGGTCAAACTCGCGTCCGCGTGGGTCGTGGTGGTTGGAAGAGAAGATAATCTGTCGGTTGCCGGGGCGCATGAAGGGAGCGAAGTTTGCGCCTCCCAGTTTGCTGACCTGCCAGCGTCGCTTGCCGTCGGCGGTCATCACCCACAGCTCCAGTTTGCTGGGGCGCACGAGGCGCATCTTCAGCAGCCGCTGGAACTCTTCAATCTCCTCGCGCGTTTTCGGGTGATAAGCGCGATAGACGATATACTTGCCATCCCATGAGTAAAACGGTCCGCCGTTATAGCCCAGCTCGTCGGTCAGGCGGGTGAACTTGCGCGTGCGGAGGTTATACTCACACAGGTCAATATTGCCCCAGCGCGTGGTGGTGAACAGGATTCGGTCGCCCTTTGGGTGGAACGAGCCTTCGGCATTATAGGCGTCGTCGTCGGTGATGGCTTCACGCTGGGAGCCGTCGGCGTTGGCGACATAGAGGCGATAGGGCAGGAGCGGCCACACATAGCCCTGCGAGCGGTCAGGAGGCGGGGGCGGCTCCTCGCTGTACCAGTCGGTGGAGCTGTAGAGGATGCGCTTGCCATCGGGCGACCAGAATCCGCAGGTACAACGCCCCTTGCCCGTGGAGACCAGGCGCACATCGGAGCCGTCGATGTTCATCGTAAAAATCTGGTCGGCTTTGTAGGGGGGGCGTGTGCTTTGAAAAATCAACTTTTTGCCATCGAACGAGAAGTAGGCTTCCGCGTTCTCGCCGCCGAAGGTCAGCTGGCGGATGTTGCGCAGATGGCGCTCGCGCGGGTCTTGCAACGACTCTGTCGGTTTCAACGCACTCTCCTGATAGGGGGGTAGATAGCACATAACAGGATTCTACCCGACAGGGTGGAATCCAGATACTGGTGACCACAGCGATTGTTCTGGCAGGCGGCGAGGTAGACCCCGAATGGAGCGAGCGGGCGGGCGTCAGCCAGCGGGCGCTGGTCTCTGTGGCAGGGGTGCCAATGTATCAGCGCGTGGTGGACGCCCTGCGGCAGGTGCCCGAAATCGCCGAGATTATCGTGGTGGGTGCGGTGCCTGAAGGCGAGGGCTACCGCGTGGTCGCGCCGCAGGAGAGCCTGCTGGCGAATGTGCGGCGCGGGTTGGAAGAGAGCCATCACGAGTCGGTGCTGTTTGCTACCGCCGACACCCCCTTTTTGACGCCCGAAAGCGTGCGCTTTTTTCTGGAAGCAAGCCTTCAGAGCGGCGCAGTGTTGACCTACGCCGTTGTGCCCGCTGCCGTGTGTCGCGAGAAGTTTCCCCAGCTGCCGCGCACAACGGTTCGCCTGCGCGAAGGCGAAGTTACAGGGGGCAACCTGTTCTGGGCACAGCGCTCCGTTGCGCTCAGGGAGTTGCCGCGACTGGAGGCGCTCCATCGGGCACGCAAGCACCCCCTGAAGCTGGCATGGCAGCTGGGGCTGGGACTGCTCGTGCGCTTTGTGCTGGCGCAAAAGCTCTCTCCCCGCTGGCTGGGGATTGAAGAGATCGAACACCGTGCCGCTCGCATTCTGGGCGTGCCCGTCAAAGCGATTCTCACCCCCTACGCCGAAGTGGGCACCGATATAGATCGGCTCGAACACTGGATGCAGGTGCAGTAGCCTTTTCCCCTTGCATTCTCTCCTGCCTATCGGGTATACTTTGGGGCGTGAGCCGGTAGCTCAGCGGTAGAGCAGTGGCCTTTTAAGCCATTGGTCGTGGGTTCGATTCCCACCCGGCTCACCATGATGCCCTTGCCGGGTCGTCTAAGGGCAGGACGCCAGACTTTGGATCTGGTAGTGGTGGTTCGAATCCACCCCCGGCAGCCAGCAATTAGCCTTTGCGTGGGTTTTCTGGTTTCCCCCATCCGCCTCCGCCAGGCGTGCGGATGCTGAGCGTGGCGCCTGCGGGTACACGCACAACCCCTTTGAGAATCTCCGCGTCCATCTCGCCTTCGATCATCAGCAGGTTCACCCCTTTCGCGCCCGGTTTGCCGCCATGCAAGCCGTAGGGGGCGCGGCGGCGGCGCTCGGTCAGCAGCGTGAGGGTGGTCTCGGTGAGAAAAGTGAAGGTCTTGATAATTCCATCGCCGCCGCGATGTTTGCCTGCGCCTCCTGTGCGCTCGGCATAGCGATATTCCAGCACGCGCACGGGGTACGCGCTCTCTAACGCCTCCACTGGCGTGTTGCGCGTGTTGGTCATATGCACCTGAATGCCGCTGGCGCCGTCGGCATGCGGACACGCTCCAGCGCCGCCAGCGATCGTTTCGTAATACACAAATGCGCGCTGGCGGAACGGGTCGTAGCCGCCGAACAGCAGGTTGTTCATCGTGCCCTGCGAGGCGGCGGGGATTCGGTCGGGCAACGCCTGTGCCAGTGCGCCCAGCACTGTGTCCACAATCCGCTGCGAGGTTTCCACATTGCCCCCTGCCACCGCCGCAGGATAGCGTGCGTTCACAATCGTGCCTTCAGGCGCGTACACTTCCACAGGCAGCCAGCAGCCTGCGTTGGTGGGCACTTCCATCGGAATCAGGCACCGAACCACATAGTAGCATGCCGATTGCGTCACGGGCAGGGGGGCGTTCAAAGAGCCTGCGGTTTGTGGCGCGCTGCCGGTGAAGTCAAACCGTATTGTGCCAGCGCTGGAGGCGGGCACAATCACCCGCACGCAAATCGGCAGGTTCTGCTGACCGCGCCCGTCGTCGTCCAGATAATCTGTGAAACTGTATTCGCCAGGGGGGATTTCGCGTAGCACGGCGCGGGTGATGGTTTCGCTATAGCGCATCAGCTGCTCCCAGCGGTTGCGCCACACCTCTACGCCATCCTGCTCCATCAGCTGGCGCAGGCGCAGGATGCCGATACGGTTCGCCCCGATTTGCGCCATCAGGTCGCCCATGCGCTCATCGGGCGTGCGCACATTCTGCAGTATCAGCGCACAGAGCGACTCGTCCAGCTGCCCTTCACGCACAATCTTCACAGGCGGGATGCGCAAGCCTTCTTCAAAAATTTCGCTCGCCATCGGCATCGAGCCGGGGGTTGCGCCGCCCGTATCGGCATGGTGCGCGCGGTTCGCCACGAAGCCCACGCATTCGCCCGCCACGAACACCGGCGCGATCAGCGTCCAGTCGGGCAGGTGCGTGCCCGCCTGGTAGGGGTCGTTGGTCAGCACCATATCGCCCTCGCGCCACTCGATTCGAGGCAGTAGCCACTCCATCAGCGCCGGCATCGCGCCCAGATGCACGGGGATATGCGCCGCCTGCGCAATCAGCCGCCCGCGTTCATCAAACAGGGCGCACGAATAGTCGCGCCGCTCCTTGATGTTGGGCGAGCAAGCGGCGTACTCCAGCACCATCCCCATCTCCTCGGGGATGGCGCTCAGCCGCTCATGATAGAGCCAGATTCGCGCCAGATCAAACCGCGCCTTGTCCCCTTCCATGCGCTATCAGGATACCCCATAGGGCAAGGTATACTTCTGTTGGGAAGTATCGATGGAAAACCAGCCTTTGGTGAGCGTGATTGTGCCAGTCTACAACGAGGAAGCCACCCTGCGCGAGCTGCTGGAGCGGCTGAGGCGAGCGCCCTTCCGCAAGGAGATTATCGTGGTGGACGACGCCTCCACCGACAAAACACCCGACATTCTGGCAGAACAACCCGATATTATCGCGATTCGGCACGAGCGCAATCAGGGCAAAGGCGCCGCGATTCGCACGGGTATTCAGTACGCCACGGGAGAGGTCATCATTATTCAGGACGCCGACCTTGAGTATGACCCCAACGAGATTCCGAAGGTGGTGGCGCCGATTCTGCGTGGTGAGGCGACGGTGGTCTATGGCACGCGCTTTCGCCGCGGCATGCCCAAAGGCATGCCCCTGCCCAACAAGATTGCGAATATTATCCTGGCATGGGCAGTGCGCCTGCTTTACCGCTACCCGCTCACCGACGAGGCGACCTGCTACAAGGCGTTCCGCACCGACTTTTTGCGTTCCATTCCGCTCCAGTGCCAGCGGTTTGAGTTTTGCCCTGAAGTAACCGCCAAAACCTTGAAGCGCGGCGTGCCGATTCTGGAGGTGGAGCTGGAGGGCTACCGCCCGCGTCTCAAACGCGAGGGCAAAAAAATCCGCTGGACCGATGGCGTGGAAGCCCTCTGGACGCTGATGAAGTATCGGTTCCGGGAGTAAGCCCGCCCCAGAGCTGCACTCCTTCAGACGCGCGAGTGGAGATCGATTCGGTCAAGAAGGTATTTTGCCTCCAGACAATATAAGCCGCGCCCGACTGGGGAATGTAATTCTGGAGTGCAATGTGCCATAATAATTGGGTATGGGCATTCGTGTGGCGCGTGAACGCGGTTTTCGGGTGAGCGACCTCTGGCGAACTCCTTTGGAGAGGCTCGCTGCGCTAACGGCACGCTTTTCGGGGTGGTTCAATCAGGAGCGATGGACGAATCTGCTCCTTATCACTGCTCTGACAGTGGCTAACCTTGTCATCCTGGTTTTTATTTTACAGGGTCAGGAAAACCGTGCTGTCGCGTTCACAGTTCTGGCGCTCATAGCGCCACTGGCGTTCCTGGTGCCCGAAATCAATATCGTTACCTTTATTTTAGCAGGGACTGGGCTTTTCGTAAACGCCTTCTACTATGTCCTCGAAGCGGGCACGGGAGAACGCGCACTGAGCTTGGTGTTCCTATTTCTCCTCTCAGCGCGTGCAGTGTATGAGCATTTGAAAACCCCACCCGAAAAGCGTATAAAAGTTTTTAGCTGGTTTGTCATTCTGTTAGTCGTTTTCTGGATTTACTATATGTTTCATGTAGGATACATTTATCTTTTTCGTTATGATGAAGTGCCGCCGGACGATCGCTTTGCTGCGTTGGGGTTTTACCGCACCGGCGTTTTTCGATATTTTGACCGTCACATGCTTTGGATTGGTGTGGTGCCGTTGATTATTCTCTTGTCAGATATACGCCGTGCCAAACGAATTTTGACAATTTTGGGTGTAGTGGCTTCTTCAGGTGTGGTGGTACTTTTGTGGGAATACTTTGTGCCTCTACCTCCTTTTGCAAAGATTCTGTTCCAGTTGCGGGCGGCGGGTGAAACAACGGAGGGTTACCGCGTTCGAGAGCCCGCTTCGCTATATCTGATCGTGGCGGGTTTTATGTTTGCTCTGTACTCTTTAGGTTTTTACAAGGGGTGGCGTGTAGTAGCAGCGGTAATCTACCTTCTGGGCGCCGCTTATGTGATACTGATAACTAAGAACCGGGCGCTCTGGGGCGCGATGATGTTGATTATGCCTATGGTCTTGCTCTGGAAGCCCCCTGCCGCACTGATGCACCAAGCACGAATTGCTTTCATGTCGTGCCTATTTGTTCTGGTGCTTTTGATGCATCCTGTGATAAATGAAGCAGCAGCCCGAATCGTGACAGAATCGGTTCAGCGCTGGGAGCGCAACTTCGCTTACGGGGGCGACCCACGCCTGGATCCGTCTTATCAGGCGCGTGTTCGTGAGCGTGAGGCTTGGGAAGTGCGTATGCAAACACTAACTCCCTTCCAGCGACTGTTCGGAGCTGGGCTGGAAGAGCCCTATGGCAGGTACATCTCGTTGGGGGAGTTGGGCTATCGAGGTCCGGGGTTCGACCAGGTCTACGTTGAGCGCATTGAAATGCATTTCGCCTGGCTTGCTCGCTTGCTTCACATTGGCCTTGTCGGTACGGGGCTAATGGTGGTACTCATGGCAGGCTTCTTCATTCGGGCAGCTCAGGCATTCTTCACTTTCAAAGATCCTCTCTGGCGCGCTGTGATTGTGGGGATTACGGGAGGCATGGTGGCTGCAATAGGGTATGACCTGGTTCATTCTGACTATTTGAACTCCCAAGGAGTTGCTCCAATCATCTTTCTATGGTCGCTTATCGAGGCGATGTTTCACTGGAAGCGCACAGGACAGTTGGAATCGACTCAGCCTAACAGCACTTGAAGATATCGCTCGCTGATGTGATCAGTTGCGAACTGGTCAAGCCAGTGGGGAGGGACTTCTTTTCTATCGCCTTGCAGGGTCTGCACAATCGCCTGCGCGAGGGCATCCACATCGTCGACAGGCACGAGGTGTCCATATCGCCCGCCGTCCAGGATTTCCTCAGGTCCGCTGGGACAATTGGTGCTAACAATAGGGCAGCCACATGCCATCGCCTGAATCAGGGCGTTGGGCAGCCCTTCACGCCGCGAGGGAAGCACAAAAACACTTGCACGCCGCATATACTTGAACGGGTTCTTCTCAAAGCCTGGCATCCAGACCCATTCGCGCAGGTGCAGAGTGTCCACCAGTTTTTCGAGCGAGGCGCGTTCTTCCCCTTCTCCTAAGATTACCAGTCGTGCATCTTTGGTAGTGCGTACCTGTGCAAAGGCGCGCAGTAAAATATCAAACCCTTTATCCCATATTAATCGTCCAACACTCAGCACAACAGGAACTCGTGAATCTGTGAACCAGGGGTGGGTCACAGGTTCGAGGCTTTTTTGGCGGAGTCCCTCATCCACAACAGGATTGTAGATGACCTGAATCTTTGGTTCAGCTTGGGGGATGATCTGTAGAATGTCCTTTCGAACGCCGTGGGAGGGCGCGACGATAACATCTGCTTTGGGATAGAGATGCCGCACCACTTGATGATCCAGCCGCTCTTTGCGGGTACGCAACCGCTTGAATGCAACAGTAGGTGTAGAGGCTTCGCGCACGACCAGACGCGCTTTACTGCGTGCGAGCAGCCGAGCCACGATTGCCCAGCCGTTGACGCGCGTCAAGGTAGTGAGAATCGCGTCAGGCTTGACATCTCGTAGATACCGTGCGAAACGCAATCCCCCCACAAGCAAGCGAGGCGCGTGAAGATCAACCCTTTCTACAGTTGGATAGAGTTCATCGGCGTAGGTATGGTAAGGAAAAATCAGCACCACAGAGACGGCATACCCCCTCTGGGCAAAACTGTTCGCCAGCGTTACCATCACGCGCTCGGCTCCGCCACCGGCGAGACTATGAAGGAAGAAGACAATCCTGCCAGAATGCATCGAAGCGAATTATACCTCGCGCAAAGCCTCCTGTATGGTATAATCCCCTATGAACGAGGGTTGCGATGCGAATCTTTCTCACAGGCTGTGCAGGGTTTATCGGCGCGAAGACCGCCGAGTTGTTACTCAAAGAGGGGCATGAAGTGATCGGGGTGGACAACCTCAACGACGCCTATGACCCAACCCTGAAACGGTGGCGTCTTCAGCAATTGCTTCCCTATCCGAACTTCCACTTTGAAACGCTGGATATCAGCGAGTGGGAGCCAACCCGCGTGGTGTTTACAGACCATATGCCTTATGATGCAGTTATCAACCTTGCGGCGCGGGCGGGCGTGCGCCAGAGCGTGGAGAACCCGTGGGTCTATATCGCGACCAACACCACTGGCGCGTTAAACCTGCTGGAACTGTGCCGTCAGCATGGCGTACAGAAATATGTGCTGGCGTCCACTTCCAGCCTCTATGGCAACAACGAGCGCCCCTTCCGCGAGGACCAGCCCACCGACCGCCCCCTCTCGCCCTATGCTTCTTCCAAAAAAGGTGCGGAGACGCTGTGCTACACTTACCACCACCTCTACGGGCTGGATATTACCGTGCTACGCTACTTCACGGTGTACGGTCCTGCAGGCAGACCCGATATGAGCATTTTTCGCTTCATTCGCTGGATTGCGGAAGACGAACCGATTCAGCTCTTCGGCGATGGCTTGCAGGAGCGCGATTTTACCTATGTGGACGATATCGCACGGGGCACCGTTGCCGCGCTCAAGCCGCTGGGATATGAGATTATCAATCTGGGGGGCGACCGCCCCGTATCGTTGCGGTGGATTATCCAGAAACTTGAGGAGTATCTCGGCAAACCCGCACGCTGGAACCAGCAACCGATGCACCCTGCCGATGTCAAAGCCACATGGGCAGACATCACGAAAGCCCGCACGCTACTCGGCTGGGAACCCCAGATCAGCGTGGAAGAAGGTCTTAAACGCTCTGTAGAATGGTATCTGGAAAACCGCAGCTGGGCGAAGGAGATTGTGCTGCCATGAAAGCGCCTGAAACCGTGGCGATTGTAGGATTGGGCTATGTGGGGCTGCCGCTGGCAGTCGGTTTCGCGAAACATCTGCGCACGATTGGCTACGATGTGAGCCACGAGCGTGTCGCGGAGTTGCAGCAGGGGTACGACCGCAACGGCGAAACTCCCGAACATGAGCTGCGCCAGCCGAGCCTGATTTTCACCAGCGACCCCAGCCTGCTCCGCGAGGCGGATGTGATTATCGTCACTGTGCCCACCCCGGTAGACAAAGCCAAACGCCCCGATTTGCGCCCTCTGCTGAGCGCCAGCCGCACCGTGGGGCAACACATGAAGCGAGGCGCCATCGTGGTGTACGAATCCACCGTCTACCCCGGCTGCACCGAAGAGGACTGCGTGCCCGTGCTGGAAGAAGTGTCGGGCATGAAATGCGGCGTGGACTTCAAGGTGGGCTATTCGCCTGAGCGCATTAATCCCGGCGACCCCGAACACACGCTGGAGACGATTGTCAAAGTCGTCGCCGGGCAGGATGAAGCCACCACGGAGCTGCTGGCGAACCTTTATGGGTTGGTGGTGAAGGCGGGGATTCACAAAGCGCCGAATATCCGCACTGCGGAAGCCGCCAAAGTGATTGAGAACACCCAGCGCGACCTGAATATTGCCCTGATGAACGAGCTGGCGCTGTTGTTCCATCGGCTGGGGCTGAACACACGCGATGTGCTCTCCGCCGCGCGGACCAAGTGGAACTTCCTGCCCTTTGAGCCGGGGCTGGTGGGCGGGCACTGTATTCCCGTAGACCCCTACTATCTCACCCACAAGGCGCAGGAGATTGGGTTCCATCCTGAAGTGATTCTGGCAGGACGCCGTGTGAACGACCAGATGGGCATCTATGTCGCTTCGGAAACGGTGAAGTTGCTGATCCACGCGGGGCGTAGTGTGCAGGGCGCAAAGGTGCTGGTGCTGGGAGTGGCGTTCAAAGAGAATGTGCCCGATGTGCGGGATACGCGCGTCAGAGAGTTGATCGAGGAGCTGCAGAGTTTCGGGTGTGATGTAGAAGCCCACGACCCGCTGGTGCTGGTCAGCGACCGCGCCCGTTTCAAGGCACGCTTCATAGAGAACCCCTTTGAGACGCGCGATGGGATCTATGAGGCGGTCGTGCTAACAGTGCCCCACAGGGTTTTTCGAGAGCGCCCCCTGGAGGATTACTTGCGACTCTTGCGTCCCAGCGGGCAGGGTGTATTTGTCGATGTGAGAGGCGTCTATCTGGACGCCTTCCGCAACCTCCAGCCCCCACCGCCTGTGCTTTACTGGAACTTGTAGAGCATGGTGCTCGCTTCAGAGGGGCAACTGCGTACCAAACGCGATGCGGGATTAGCCGCTCTCAGCGCGGTTGTTTGCCTCGCACGGGATACCGCTCCAGAATCGCTTCTAACTGGCGCATCACCGGGGGCAAGTAGGACTGGTCTATCGCGCTCCAGAAACGATGCTGTTCGCTACCCGCAACACCCCGTCCGCTAACGCGACGCCCGACGCGAAGGCGTCCCCCCTTGCTTGCGCGCATACCGATACCACCGTTGACGCTGACGCGCTACACACGCCTCCGAAATCCGAAACGCAATCCACCGCACAGGCACCCGCACCGCGTGCCCCCGCAACACCACGCGTTCGCCCCACGCACCCACCTGCGAGACAACCACGCCAACAAGTCCAGCGGCTCACCTTCGGGCGTGAACACCTGCCCCCGCCCTTGAGCCGACGCACAAAATATTGCCCCCGCGCCTGCTTGGCTGCCAACTCCTCCAAGCAAAAATACCCCAAGTCCGCCAACTCCAAGCTACCTGCCGGCAGGTCGTCTATCCCATAGGGCGTGTGGCGGTCGTGCGGACGCCCGTGCTGGAGGGTCGGTCCGTCTAACTGTCCTGTGCTGGAGTGCCAACGGACTTGCACCTTGAGCACGGCGGCGCTGCCCGCGGGGGCGCCCAGTCCCTGCCACACGGACGCTAACGCTTCCGGCAGCGTCATCACCGTGCTGTCTTTGATGGAGACCCCCTCAAAGCGTTCTAACAAGGGCGCACTGTCGGGCATACTGCAGGTGAGGCTCTGGGCGACGCCCCGTTGGAGGAGGGCTTCCATCCGTTGGGCGGCTTGGGGGGCGCAGCGTTGGGCGAGGGCTTGTGGGGAGACGAAGACACCGTGTTGTGCCGCGCTTGGGAGCCAATCGGCGTAGGTGGGGAGGGGAGTGTCTATGACTGCGGTGAGGAGGCTTTTTGCGAACACACTCCCTGTGAGTTTGCGTCGGCGTTTGGTGAAGCCTATTTGCTTAGCAAGCGTGTCGGCTTCGGTGTCCAAGAGTTGGCGCAGGAGGTTTTCTCCATGTTCCGTGAGCGAAAGTCCTTGTGGTCTCATGCTAAGATTGTAGCCTAAAAGGGCTTAAGCCAATGGGGAACCTTCAGGAACGGGTATAATCCCCACCGATGTTCATTGATGAGGCGGTTATCGAGGTCGAGGCAGGAGCAGGTGGGGATGGGTGCGTTTCCTTTCGGCGCGAGAAGCATGTGCCCCGTGGCGGACCCGACGGCGGCGATGGGGGCAAAGGCGGCGATGTGATTCTGGTTGCCGACCCCCACCTGAACACGCTGCTGGATTATCACTACAAAACCCGCTATAAAGCCGAGCGAGGCGGTGCAGGGTCGGGGAGCAATCGCAAGGGGCGCAACGGGAAGTCCATTACGCTCCGTGTGCCTGTCGGAACCCTCGTGTACGACGCCGACACAGGGGAACTGCTCGCGGATTTAGCACGCCCCAATCAGCGATTCGTGGTGGCGCGCGGGGGGCGCGGCGGGCGCGGAAACGCCCACTTCGCCAACGCCGTGCGCCAGACCCCCCGATTCGCCGAAAAAGGACTGCCCGGCGAAAAGCGACGCATCCGGCTGGAACTCAAGCTGCTCGCTGATGTCGGAATCGTGGGCATGCCCAACGCGGGCAAAAGCACGCTCATCAGTCGTATCTCCGCCGCACGCCCCAAAATCGCCGATTATCCCTTCACGACACTCGTGCCGAATCTGGGGGTCGTGCGCTATCAGGATTTCAGTTTCGTGGTCGCTGACATTCCGGGCTTGATTGAAGGCGCGCACGCTGGGGCAGGGCTGGGGCATCAGTTTTTGCGCCATGTGGAGCGCGCCCGCTTGCTGCTTTACCTGCTGGACGCCTCGCCGTTCGCGGAGCATGAACCCCTCCACGCCTTCGAAATCCTGCAAAACGAGTTGCGGCTTTACAAGCCAGAACTGCTCGAAAAGCCTGCGCTCGTCGCTCTGAACAAGATAGACACCCTCCAGGATCGGGAAGCGCTAACGCCCCTTCGGGAGGCGCTCGAGGCGCAGGGCTACGAGGTGTTCCTGATTTCTGCCTATACGGGCGAAGGTCTTGAGGCGCTGGTGGCGCGCATGGCGCAAAAAGTGGCGGAACTGCCCCCACCGGAGCCACTGCGTGAGGAGACACCCGAAGTCGCACCACGCCGCTACGAACCCGTGCGCGTCTACAAGCAAGACGACCACTATGTGGTGGAAGGCTCGCTGGTGCGCGAAATTGTGCTGACGACGGATTTGAACAACGAGGAGGCGCTCCAGCGCATGCAGCGCCGCCTTCAGGGACTGGGCGTGTTTCGCAAACTCAAAGAGCTGGGCGCTCAGGAAGGCGACACCGTGCGCATCGGCGAGATTGAACTGGAGTATATCCCTGATTAAACCCCGTCAGGTACAATTCCATCACCCATGAGCTACATCAGCCTGTACCGCAAGTACCGCGCCCAGGATTTTGACGAGCTGCTGGGTCAGGAGCATGTTACCGTGACCCTGCGGAACGCGATTGCGCAGGGCAAGTGGTCGCATGCCTACCTTTTCTGCGGTCCGCGCGGGACGGGCAAGACTTCCACGGCGCGCCTGCTCGCCAAAGCGCTCAACTGCGAACGGGGTCCTACCCCGAACCCATGTAATCAGTGCCGATTTTGCACCGCGATTCAGGCAGGCACGCTGGTGGATGTGGTGGAGATGGACGCCGCCTCCGAGACCAGTATTGAGGATGTGCGCACCTCGATAATCGAGAACGCAAAATACCCCCCGATGGAGGCGCGCTATAAAATCTATATTATTGACGAGGTGCATGACCTCTCGGCGAAAGCGTTTGATGCGTTACTCAAGACGATTGAAGAGCCGCCGCCCCATGTGGTGTTCGTGCTGGCGACCACCGAGTTCCATCGCGTGCCGCCCACGATTCGCTCACGATGCCAGCGGTTCGATTTCCATCGTGGTTCGATTGCCGATATTGCCCGCCGTCTGGAGCAGGTGGTGCGTGCGGAGGGGCTGGAAGCGGAGCCTGCCGCGCTGAATTTGATAGCGCGCTTTGCCGATGGCTCGTGGCGCGACGCGCTCACCGCGCTGGAGCAGGTGATTGCCTTCAGTGAAGAGGGCAAGATTCAGGTGGAGACGGTCTACCACGCGCTGGGGGTGCTGGAAGACGAAACACTGTTCCAGCTGACCGACGCGCTGATTGAAGGCGACGCCGCGAAGGTGCTGGAGCTGTTGGACGCGCAGCTGTTGCTGGGGCGTGAGCCGCGCGTGTTCGCCGAATCGCTGATTCAGCACTGGCGTGCGCTCATTCAGGCGGGCGTTCACGGGCAGGATCAGGCGGGCTATTATGATCCCACCCTGTGGAGCGCAATGATTGAGCAGGCGCGCCGCGCGGGGATTCCCCGACTGCTCGGCTGGTGGGAGAAAATGGCAGGCGCCCTCACCGAGATGCGCACCTCAGGCTCTCCCCGCGCTATTCTGGAGCTGACCCTCTTGATGTTCGCCATCCCCACTCAGGCGCCCGCCGCGAGCGCCACGCCTCTTCAGGTCTCAGAGCCGCGCCCAGAGACATCTTCCACACCTCGCCCCGCTACTCCCGCGCCGTTGGAGGCGCCCTCCGGTCAGCCGCCCAGCACGCCAGCGCCCGCCCCCGCAGTTGCCACGCCTGCCCCAGGCGACGACCCCAACACGCGCTGGCAGCACGCCAAAGCGGCAATCACCCAGAATAGCCCCAACCTGGAGCGCTACCTCGCTGGCTCCACCGTGCGGGTGGAAAATGGAGTGATTTACCTCACCCTGCGCACCCGATTGGGCTACAACTTCTTCACGAAAAACCCCAAAAATCATCAGGCGATTATCCGTAGAGTGCAGGATGCCGTGGGTCTTAACGCCCATGTGGAGATTGAACTGGATGAGTCTGCCGCCCCCGCGCCAGCGGTAGAGCCTCCCCCAATGGCTGCCCCCCCTGATCTGGTAGGGGAAGAGCTTGTGGAAGCGCTCAAGTCCACCCTCGGTGCCTACCCTGTAGACGAGGAGTGAAATTCTCCGCAAAATTGCAGGAATTCCCCACAGTGTGTGGTATCCTCTTTCAAGGGAGAACGCAACCAATGACACACAAGCGATTGGGTTTAATGGCGTCTCGCCTCTGCCTGTGGGGGGGCGTGTTGCTTCTGGGCTGGAAGCTGCTGCCCCAGAGTGTGCATGTCTACAGTTTGTGGGCGCAGACGCGCGAAGAGGTGCGCTGGTTGGAAGCGGAGCGGGCGGCGCTCCAGCAGGAGCAGCAGACACTGCGGGCGCAACTCCAGCGCCTCTCCACCCCGCTGGGCAAAGAGGCGCTGGCTCGCGAGCGCGGCTGGCTCATGCCCGGTGAGAAACCCCTGCAGATTCACCTGAACGAGTAAGCCCCGCCTAATCCTGAAGCGCGCCCGACAGATACTGGTCGTAGGCGGTCAGGTCCAGCAAGCCGTGCCCGCAGAGGTTGAACAGAATGACCTTTTTCTCGCCGCGCTCCCTGCATTCCAGCGCGAGGTCAATCACCGCCTTGATGGCGTGCGTTGGCTCTGGAGCGGGCACAATCCCCATCGTGCGGGCGAACAGCACCCCTGCCTCGAAGACCTGCGTCTGGTGGTAGGCGCGTGCCTCAATTAGCCCCAGCTCCAGCGCGTGGGAGACCAGCGGCGCCATCCCGTGATAGCGCAAGCCTCCTGCATGAATGCGCGGCGGCATAAACTCATGCCCCAGCGTGTGCATCTTCAGCAGAGGAGTCTTGCCCGCCGTGTCGCCAAAATCATAACGGTACTCGCCTTTGGTCAGGGAAGGGCACGACGCTGGCTCCACCGCAATAATCCGATACGGCTTGCCCTCGGTGAGCTTTTTATGCAGAAACGGGAACACCAGCCCCGCGAAGTTGCTGCCGCCGCCCGTGCAAGCGACCAGGATGTCGGGTTCCTCGCCTGCCATCTCCATTTGCTTGATGGCTTCCTGTCCAATCACCGTCTGATGGAGCAGCACATGGTTCAGCACGCTACCCAGCGCGTAGCGAGTGTCTTCGTGGGTGAGCGTGTCTTCCAGCGCCTCGCTGATGGCAATCCCCAGACTGCCGGGGCAGCCGGGGTCCTGCGCCAGAATCTGGCGTCCGTATTCGGTTTGCTCGCTGGGGCTGGGATAGACGGTTGCGCCCCATGTGTTCATCAGGATTTTGCGGAAAGGTTTCTGCTCATAGCTGACCCGCACCATGTAGACGGTACATTCCAGCCCGAACAGCTGGCACGCCATCGCCAGCGCGCTGCCCCATTGTCCTGCGCCTGTCTCCGTTGCCAGCCGCCGAATCCCCTGTTGCTTGTTGTAATATGCCTGCGGCACAGCGGTGTTGGGTTTGTGGCTCCCTGCAGGGCTGACCCCCTCAAACTTGAAATAGATGTGGGCAGGGGTATCCAGCGCCTGCTCCAGCCGTCGCGCCCGAAACAGCGGCGTGGGGCGCCAGAGCGCGTAAATCTGGCGCACAGGTTCGGGAATCTCTATCCAGCGTTCGGTGCTGACCTCTTGCATCACCAGCGCTTCAGGAAAAATGCGCATCAGGGGCGTCGGGTCGTCAAACGGCTGACCTGTCGCAGGGTTCAACGGTGGTGGGGGTGGGGTGGGCAAATCGGCAACCAGATTGTACCAGTGCGTCGGGATCTCCTCTTGTGTCAGATGATAGACCCATCGTTCCGTCATCGCTGACCTCCAACCCCCAAATTATACTGCACGCTACACGCCCCGAATCGGTGTATAATAAGGCTGTTGCCGAAACGGAGGGAAAAATGATGCGAACGCTGTTCTGGAGTCTCGGACTGGCTTGCAGTATGAGCCTTGTGTTTCCCCAGACGCTTCTGGAAACGGGCTTTGAACCCCCCGAATTTTCGCTGGGGAACCTGGCGGGTCAAAGCGGCTGGCAGGCGTTTCACTTTTCTACGCCCAACACCGCCCTTGTTTCTGACGCCCTTGCCTTTTCGGGGTTGCAATCGGTGCGCGTGGTTCCCGTATCGGGCGCGTCCAGCAGCTGGTGGTGGAAACCGATTGGCTATAACACAGGCGGCAGCGGCTACATCACGGTCATCTGGGATATGTATCTCGGCGCGGGCACAATTCAGGCAGCCTATGGCATAGACTGCTACGACCCCGACGGCTTCCGTATCGCGGCGATGCGGGTGAACAACCTGAACCGTGTGCAGCTGGTGCAGGATAATGGCTTTACCACCACCATCATCGACACAGGGACGATTTACCCGCGCAACACATGGGCGCGTTTTAAGCTGGAGCTGAACTACAGCACGGGGCGGTTTCGGCTCATTATGAACAATCGGGAGCTGGGGAGCGCGAACCTCAATTCGGCGGCAGACACCATCTTTGCTGACGCCGATATCTGGGTAAACAATATCACAGGTAATGCCAACGACTTCGCGCACTACGATAACTTTCGCGTGATGGCTTCCAGCGCACCCCTGCCCGGCGCTGACCTCAACGGCGACGGCTGTGTGGACGATGCCGACCTGCTGATTGTGCTGTTCGCCTTCGGCTCTACCGACCCGATTGCCGATGTAAACGGCGACGGGGTTGTGGACGACGCCGACCTGCTGGAGGTATTGTTCAGCTTCGGACAGGGGTGTTAAGCAGGTGCTGTGGAAACGGCGCGTTTCCAGCCAGAACCCGCCGACTGTAGAGGAGTGCCTCAGCCGAGCAGAAAAGGCGGCTGCCCGGATTCCGTCGGTCTACTGGCGCGTCAGCACGCATACGCGCCTCGCGGAACTCTGGGCGCGCCTGCAGAATTTGCAGAACGCCCGCGCTCACCTGCAGCAGGCGATTGAGGCGTATCTGAGCGAACTCCCTTCGGAGCGCGAGGTGCGTCAGGTCTTTCGAATAGCCGAGAGCGCGAAGTCTTTCGAAGAGGCATCGCGTTGTGAACAAATTCTTGCGCTCGCTTTTGAGACGATAGAGGCTGACCCAGAAGACTATCTTACTATCAAACTCTGCACGACATCGTTTCTGGAGTGGAATTTGCTGGGGGAGGCACTCCGCGCTGCTCGAATGCTTTCGGAGGAATGGGCAAAGGATAGGGCGGAACTGTTTTGTGCCGTCGCGGAAGCGCATTTCCAGCACGGGGAAGCCGAGCAGGCGGAAGCCCTTCTTCAGGAGGCGGTCAGGTATCTGGGCGTTTCCCCTTGGCATGACGACAAGATTCGAGTCGCGCTCGCACGAGCCTGGGCAAAAGGAGGACGCTGGGAGCAAGCGGCTCTCTGGGCTGGCTTGATTGAGGAGCCTGACCATCGTGCCGAAGCATGGTGTGCGCTGGCGCAGGCGTATCACCAGCAAGGGAACTCGGAAGGCGCACAGCAGGCGCTGGCAAACGCCCAAACCCATGCGCTGGAGGTGGAAAGCGTATGGCTCCGCGCCCAGACGCTGGCGCAGGTGGCGCGCGAGTACGCGCTGGCTGGGGCGACCGAACAGGCAGAGACGCTCTTTCGCGATGCGCTCGCCATCTGCGAGACAGAACCCGATCCCGAAGCACAGGACATGGCACTGGACAGGATTGCCGAATACGCCCTGGAAGCGCGTCTGCTGCAGATATCCTATCAGGCATGCCTCAGAACCCAGAACCCTGTCTATCGCACCTTCAACCTCATCGATGTGCTTTTCTGCCTCGCGCCTGCTTACGATGCGGAAATGTACGCTGAGGCGTTGCGCTCGGCGAAACGAATTGGCAGCGCCTCAGGACGGGCGGAAGCGCTCGCCAAGATAGGACGCCAGCTGGCGTGGGCAGGGCAGTTTCGGCAGGCGTGGGACATCATACGCTCTCTTCCTCACGCGTTCTGGCGCGGCGCGGGGCTGCTGGGCTACGCACACGCCTGCGCCCACCACCAGCGCTGGGATTTAGCGATGCGAGCGCTACAGGCGATTGAACGCATGCGCATCCCAAACTTCACAGCGAACGCTTATCTCAACTTTGCTGAAGCGAGACTGGGAGGAGATGTCGGCGACCCCGCACCACCTGAACAAGACAGATGAGGCATCCCCTACCCAACCTGCCTGCCTTATCCCTGAGGGTGTTCGAAAAATCCGCTTTTGTACCGGACGGCTAAAGCTGCTCTGTTGCAAGAATAGGGGCGTGAGCGTTCCGAGACCCCTTCCTGCAGGTCTTAGAGGGAGGCTTTTTGACAGGCGTGCCGTCTTGGAACCTGTGTCCTGACGGCTAAAGCTGCTCTGTTGCAAAGATCAGGAGATTTAAGGAACAGGACGCGGTTCCCGCGTCCTGTTTCCCAAAACCCGTGTTCTTTGCGACAAAAGCAGGTTCACCCATCTTATTCAGCAGCGATTTTTCAAACACCCTCCTTACCCCTGAGGGTGTTCGAAAAATCCTCTCTCGCGCCTGACGGCTGAAGCCGTTCCTATAACACAAAGCCGACCTCCGTCGGCTATTTGAGCCAGCGCAGGCTGGCTTCGTTTATTGGGAACGGGTTCCCCCGTCTTTCTTGGCAGCGACTTCTCGAACACCCACCCTTACCCCTTGACAAACGCCTCTCGCTTGTGGTATAATTACCCCACTCTACTAAGTCAGGCGAATGACTCAAAAACAAGGTAGGTGAGAGACGATGAACAACACACTGCGTCAATTGGGTCTTGCGTTGGGTATTGTGAGCCTCACGGCGCTCCTGGCGTCCTGTGCGCCGCCCCCCCAGAATCAGTCCACCTCATCGGGTTCGGGGGAAACCAAATCCACCGAGAGCAGCACGGCGTCCAGCAGCACTTCCAGCACTTCGAGCGCTCCCTCTTCGGGCGGCGTGCCAGCTCCTGGTAACGATGACCCCGAAGCCAAAAAGGGCATGATTCTGTTCGTCCAGCAGGGTTGCAACGCATGCCACATGAACCCCGCCAGCGGGAAGGACTATCCCGACCTGCGCGGTGTGTATGGCTCCAAAGTGAAGTTAGCCGATGGCTCTGAGGTGGTTGCCGACGAAGCGTACCTCAAGGAGTCCATCGTAGACCCCAATAAGAAGGTTGTGGCGGGCTACACTCCGAGTATGGCGTCGTACAGCTATCTCAAAGAAGAGCAGATCAATCAGCTGATTGCCTACATCAAGTCGCTCAAGGACCAGCAGCCCGTCTATACCAAAGAAGCGAAGTAGGCATTAAGCAGGGCGGGGCGGAATGCCCCGCCCCGCTTCAATAGGCGCCCAGCTCGCGCAAGCGTTCGTCGCTGATGCCGAAGTGGTGGGCAATCTCGTGAATCACCGTGCGTCGCACGCGCTCTTTCAGGTCTGCTTTGCTCCGTGCGATGCGTTGGAGCGGCTCCTGAAAGATGGTAATCTTATCGGGCGGCACGAACCCATAAGAGGCGCTCCGCTGGGTGAGCGGTACGCCTTCATAAAGCCCTAATAGCAGATGTCCCGCACGCACGCCTGCCCGACGGAGCTGCGTGCCTGTAGGGCGCCACGCGACCACCACCTCCACATTGTCCATATACTGGGCGATCTCGTCGGGGAGGCTATCCAGCGCCTCCGCCACCAGCGCTTCAAACTCCTGCGGGGTCAGCTCGATTGCCATCGTGAAGAATCTTACCCCACTCAGCCTGCAAGCAGGCGACAAAAGTATGGATGCCCCAGCCTATCAGCAGGCAGTCGGTGAGCGTCTTGCCCACCTGCGGGAGAACCCAGTAATGCTCAAACGGGTGCAGGAACGCCATCGGCAGCAGCGTGAGCGCGTGCCAGCCCAGCGCATAGCCGAATCTCCCGCGCCAGCGATAGAAGGCAACCACGACTCCTGCATACAGCAACAGCCCTACCAGCCTGTCCCACGGGTCTTTGAGAAGCCAGACGGTCGGTTCCAGCCCCACAGTGCGCCAGTAGCCCCACTGGCTCACGGGGGGAAAGAGGTCGGAAAAATAGGTCAGCACGGGACCTGAGAGGCTGCTGCGCAGTTGCTGCTGCTGATAGCGTGTAGGCTCTGTGGTAACGAAGCTCAAGCGCAACATTGCAATCAACAGGGCGCACGCCAGCGCCGTCCCTGCGATTGTGAATGCGTTCTCTTTCCAGAGAGTGCGTCGTGCGATGGCGGTTGCTGTTATAAACGGCGCCAGCATGATTGGCTGCTCGTAGGAGCCGAGCGCCAGCAGGTAGAGCAGCCCGCCCAGCCCCAGCCAGCGCCATGAGCCTTCTTCGCCCGCTCGCAAAAAGCAGACTGCTGCCCAGACACCGAACGCCGTGCCCAGCAGAGCCGTGCGCGAGGGAACCCACTCTATCAGGCGCACATAGTCGGCAGTAAGCAGGCGGTCAAACCCCCAGAAAAGCGCGCCTCCAGCAAGCGCTATCCAGAGCCACCGCGTGTCGAATTGCTCCCAGAGGTCAGGGTCCAGCCTCACGCCGGAACGCCACGCCCAGAGCGATATCCCTACCAGTACAATCAGCACCCACCCCCATGTGGAGTAGGGCGTCAGCAGGCGGGTCAGCCCCGTATACTGGGCGCTGAGAGCCACCGCCACGCCCCAGCCCCACGCAGGCGCGACATTTAGCAGGCGCGGGGTCAGCACCGCCACGCCCAGCGCAATCGTCAACAGCAGCAGCCAGTTTGTGAAGCAGAACCCCCACGCCGCCTCGCCATAAAGCGCGTAATCCAGCGTCAACGAAGCCGAGCTGATGGGGCGGTAGAAGCCGTTTTCCAGCAGCCAGTCGCCCCGAAACCAGCGCCCCACCCCTGCCAAGCCGCCCGATGCCTGAATCGCGTCCAGCATCGCGGCGGTGTCGCTGTCAAGACGCAACGGCGGCGCATTAAATACGCGGGGCAGCGCCCAGAGGTGTATCAGCAACACCGCCGATACACCCCACCATAAAACGCTACTTCTGCTGCTTGAAGAAGTTCGCGTTTTTCTCAATGTAATGGCGCCATTCGGGGGGCACTTCAGTGTCGGGATAGATGGCGTTCACAGGGCACTCCGGTTCGCATAGCCCGCAATCGATACACTCATCCGGGTTGATATAGAACTGGTCTTCGCCTTCATAGATGCAGTCCACGGGGCAGACTGCGACGCACGACTTGTCCTTCACACCGATGCATGGTTCCGTGATGACATAGGGCATGGGTAGAGCCTCCTGTAGGGGAATTATACCTGCCCGATGTGGCGGAGCGCGTCCTCAATACGGTTGAAGATGGGGATACCGCGGGGCAGATTGGCAAGAATCTCGCGCCCGTAGCTGCGGTTCTGGATTCGGGGGTCCAGAATGCACACGACACCCTTATCGGTAGACTTGCGTATCAGTCGCCCGAAGCCCTGACGCATCTGCTGTTTGACCATCGGCAGGCTCCAGTCGCGGAAACCGTCTTTGCCCTGCAGTTCCAGCAGCGCCTGTCGCGCCTGTTGGGAGGGGGTAGTCGGCACTTCAAACGGCAGGCGCACGATGATCAGATTGGTGAGCGTTTCGCCAGGGGCGTCAAACCCCGTCCAGAAGGAGCGCAAGCCGAACAGCACCGAATGGGTGTTCTCCCGAAACTGTTGCGAAAGGTGCGCGTTGGAGCCGTCGCCCTGCACATAGATGGGAATGCCGTCCAGACGGGGCATGCGCCGATACACTTCCATCATCTCTGCGCGGGAGGCGAACAGCACCAGCGCACGCCCCCGCGAGGCGTGGAGCAGGCGCGTTAGTTCCTGCGCCACACAGTCGTAGTAGCCTGTTTGGATGCCCTGTCGCGTGTTGGCAGGCGGCGTTGGAATCGTGCCCAGCGGCGGTAAGTAAATCGCGCACTGGCGCGGATAGTCAAACACAGGGGGCAGCTGGAGCGTGCGCGGATTGTCCAGCCCGACCTGTTGCAGATAGAAGTCAAAAGCGTTATCAATCGTGAGCGTGGCGCTCATCAGCAGGGTCGGCTGATTGCTGAACAAATGCTCACGGAGCCACGCGCTCACTTCCAGCGGCTGATAGCAAAGACGCCAGCCCTCCGGCGCAGGCTCCACCCAGCTGACCCCCTCGGGTGGGTGTATCAGACGCTCCAGTTGCGCGAACAAACTTTTTACCCAGAGGTTGAACTGCAACAGCACTTCCTGCACCGCCGCTTTCTGGGGATCGGTAAACTGCGATTTGTGGTCTTCCCATGCCTGTCGCAGAGCGCGTTGCAGCTGAAGCAGTAGCGTCTGGATCGCCATCACCAGCGACTCGGCTTGCTGATAATATTCCCTGCTGACGCTGATGGCGTGGGTCTGTTCCATCTCAGGGGGTGCGACGGCAATAATCGCCCCATTCGGCGGGATCGTGCCGAAGTCCGCCCGATTCATATGCGCCTGCACCAGTCGGGAGAAGTCCTGAACCGCGAGCTGTACCTGATTCAGGAACCCCTGAGGCGGGTTTGCGCTCTCCAGGGCAGAGGTGAACTCGTTGCTCACGACGCTCACTGTGCGGATAATCTCCTGGGCGGTTTCAAGGCAGAGTTCGCTTGCCAGCGCGTTCTGGGCGGCGTCTATCAGGTCGTGCGCTTCGTCGATTACCAGAAAGTCGTACTCGCCCAGCAGCGAGGCTTCCCCCTCGGAAACCTCTTTCAGCAGGGCATCGGTCAGCACCACGGCATGGTTGGTAATCACAATTTGCGCCTTTGCAGCTCGGTTGCGGCTCTTGTAGTAAAAGCACTGATCATAGTGTGTGCAGGCTCGGGCGCGGCAGTAGGGGGGTACTGACAGGTTAGCGAACAGATCGCGCATCATCTGCTGGGGAACCGCCTTGCGGGTCAGGAAGGCGTTCAGCTCGCTTTCGGTGCCCTCTTGCGCGACGGATGCCCACTCCAGCAAGAATCCCTGCAATTCGGGAGTGGTTCTGCCCAGGTCGCGTCCGTGAATGCGCGAAAGGCACGCATACCGGGAGCGCCCCATCGCCAGCGTGGTGGAAAGCTGCACCTCCGGAAACAGGCTCAGGGCGAACGGCAGGTCTTTGAGCCAGTATTGCTCCGCCAGCACATTCGTGTAGGTGCTGATAACGATGCGTTTGTCGCTTCGGGCGCAGGCGAGAATGGCGGGCAGCAGCACCGCCAGGCTTTTGCCCACTCCTGTCGGCGCTTCCACCACACCCGGTGTTCCCGCCTCGATGCACTCGGCGACGAACTGCGCCATCTGGCGTTGCACAGGGCGCGGCTCGTAGCCTGCCTGCGCCTCCAGACGCCGAAAGGCTTCCCCCAAGCTCAAACTCGTTGCTGACATCAGATGCTTTTAGTATACCCAGCTGAGGGGTGATGCTTCACAGCCAGACAGTAATAAATAGGATGAGGTATCATTAAGTAGCGCACAGCTGAAGGAATGGATGGATCCCTGAAAGCCATCCACTTGCGACGGAGGGTTCTATGATGGTGACGCAACATCGTATCGGGGCGCGGACGCTATGCCAGATTCTGGGCTTTGTTGCTGTACTGTCCGCTCTGGGCGGGACAGCGGTGGTCTGGGATTGGGTTTTCGCCTCGGAGGCAAACAGGGAAGAGCGAATCTGGATAGGGCTGCTATTGACAGCAGTACTCTGGAACAGTTCGTGGGAGTTACTACGCGAAACTTTTATGTTGTATATGGAACACAGAGAACAATTCTTTCCTCTCAGGGTGTTTACCCTACCAATGTTATCTTTGGGCTTCGTTTTGGCAGGGGGCGCACTTTTCTACTGGTTTTCAGGGCTACCGCTTGCCAGGTTCCTTGTTTATTATGCGTTTGCGGCTTCTTACCTGGTTTCAGCTTTTGGCGTGATGAGTGCGTACATGGCTAAGCGTTCTGTTTCGGATGCCTTGTCGTAAGAGCCAGTGCGACAGGACGAAAGCGCGCTCTATTCATAGCAAAACAGCAACAAGCTAACGGCGCGCGGTTTTTAACTTTCCTCGCCAGAAGTCGCGGGCAAGCCGACGCCTGCCACCACATTCCCCACCGATTGCGCCAGCCAGTAGACGCCCAGCGCCCAGCCGAACACAGGAATCCATACGACCGACAGCACCAACGCGACGCCCAGCATTATTGCCCAGCCGGGCGCCAGCTCCGCCTTGCCGAACGCCAGCGCGGTGCGCTCGCCCAGATGCCACAGCGTCGCCCCGAATCCCACCAGCGCGGTTAGCGCATATGCCAGCAATAGTAGCCCCATCAGCAACTCTATCGGCTGCTTGTTCGCCACCTGTTTCACGACCTGAATCAGCACGGCAATCAGCAGCGTTAGCAGCGCCGTGGCGATAATTCCCCGCCAGAAGACGCTGGCGCCCCGCTGACGCAGATTCTGCACATAGCCTCGCGTGAGCTCACCCCAGAGCGTCACGCTCAGCACGCCCACGCCAACCAGAGCCAGATACAGGAGCAAAATTCCCGCTAAGCCTTCCATTTCAACACCTCCTGAAGCGTGTGCCAGAATGGCTGGAGCTTTTCTGCGGCTTGCTGGGCGCTCTCGGAGAGGGTCGAGTAGGGCGTCCATCCCACGAAGTGATTGAGTTCAGGCGGAGAAACCCCCGCAAGCCAGAGCCACGCGGCGATACCTGCAAGGCACGCCGAAAGTGCCAGCACCAAGCGCCACTCGTGATGGGGCGTCGGCATCGGCTGGAGCGTGCCCGCAGGGGCAGGGATGCGGGGCAGCCCGCGAATCGCCTCCGACACCGCCTGCCAGCCTGCAACTCTGCGCTGGCACTCATGACACACTGTCAGATGCGCTTCTATTGCCTGCTGGCTCTCCGCGTCCAGCCAGCCCTCGGTGTAAGCGTGCAAGACCTCTTCATGGGGGCAGGTGTTCATCCCAGTTCCTCCTCGATCCAGCGGCGCAGGCTTTCGCGCCCGCGATAGAGCCATGTTTTGACCGTGCCTTCGGGCACATGGAGCGCCTCGGCAATCGCGCTGAGGGGCATCTGCTCGTAGTAGTAGAGCAGAAGCGCGACGCGCTGGGTTCTGGGCAGGCGCATCAGCAGGCGCTGGAGCGTGCGCTGGCGCTCCCGCTCGTAGAGATATTCCTCTACAGTGGGCGGGCTGGGCATCGCTTTGGAGGCGCATTCCAGTTGCGCCTGCTCCTGCTGGCGGTCGCGTCGCGCGTTCAGGCAGAGCCGCGCCGCAAGGCACAGCAGCCATGTGGAAAACGGCTTTGTGGCGTCGTACAGGGCAAGGCGCGTATAGGCACGCAGGAACGCCTCCTGAGTCAGGTCTTCCGCCCATGTGGGATCGCCCAGAATTCGGAACGCCAGCGAGAAGACCCGATCCCGATAGCGCTCCACCAGCGCGTCAAAAGCGGTGGTGTCGCCCTGCAGACACCGTTGCACCAGCTGCGCGTCGCTCATTTCGGGATCTTCCTCACGGCTTGAATCAGCCATCGGTTCGCCTGCGGGGCTTCGCCCATCAGCGCGCCGAGGTCTGCCAGTCCAATCATCTTGATTCGATTCGGCTCCAGCGTGCCGTTGCCTTTCTCTTTGGTGTCGTCGGTCACGGTGAAGGCGCTCCACAGCACGCGCTTTGCTTCTGGCGCCTTCTCGCCCCCGACGCTCAGGGTGGCTTGCCAGCGCTCGCCGCCCTCTTCTTCCACAAAGACGCCGAGCGTGGTGGGCGCTTTGACCTGAATCACGATTTCCAGTCCCTGTGTCGCGTTCAGTGCGCCTTTTTCCAGCGGGCGCAGAACACCAAAAATGGGAATCAAACTCTCATACTGGACGCTCATCCCGCCCGCTTCGGGCTGGATGGTGACCCCCTGCGTGGCAATCCATGCGACGAAATCGCGCCCGAACTCGTCGATGGCGTTGGGACTGCGTTTGACAAGGGGTGCTTGAGCGAGGAACTCAAACTGGTCCATCCAGAACACGCGCGTGCCCGAATAGTCGCCGAACAGGATTTTGGCTTCCGGCGCGGTGAAAAAGAGCGCGCCGACATCCAGCAGCCCAATCGCCTGCGCTTTGTCCATGTCGAGTCGGTTGTTTTCGGGCTTCACATCCTCGGCAAGGGTGAAGTCCGAGAGAGTCAGGGTTACCTGTTGCCAGCGGTTGCCGTTGACCCAGAACGGCGCGTTCCAGCGCTCGCCGCCTTCTTCCTGAATCACCATTGCGAGCAGGGTTGGACGGTCGGTCTTGACCCAGAAGCGGAACGCTTGCGCCCAGTCTTCGGGTTCCAGCCGAATGATGCCGTTCAACTTGCCCTGCAGCGCGACATAGGTATACTGGAGCGCCTGCGTGCCCTCTTTCACATCCAGCGGGTTGCGGGTCAGTTCGATTCTGCCGTCAAAGCCCGGGAAGACCATCCAGCCGTGGTCTGCCTTCTCAAAGTCTATCACCGAGCGCGGCGTCTCCTGCGCACTCATGTTGAGCCCAGCAAGCGCCCCGATGAGCCATACCACACTCCAGCGCCGTCTCATCGCACACCTCCATTACAGTCTACACGGAGAAAGGGGTTTGGGTTTCGGGGGTTTTGGGAAATTTATCGCGAATCTCCGTCACGCATACGCCTGCAAATCCCTATTAACCCATGCTGTGATTGGGAATAGCGTTTTTCAGCGTGTTGCGGACACGCCGTGGTGGGTTGCGCCTGCTCGTAGTCCAGCCTCGTGCGTTTTTGCCCAGAATCGTTTGGGGTACAATTCAAGCATTAGACTATTCTCATACCAGACGAGGGCGGACAGCGTGGACTGGGACGCAATTCAAAGGCTGGTTGAACGCCTGCAAGACTTACAGGCGGCGAGCGCTGAATGGGGTGACGAGTGGGAGCGCGCCAGAGAGCGGCTGGCAAACGGCTTACGCCCGCTTATCCAGCAGATGGTGCGTCGGCATGTATGGGATGGCAACCTGCGAGAAGACATTGCTCAGGAGGCTCTGCTGGTTATCCTGCAAAAGCTTTGCACCTATGACCGCACTCGCGCCTCGTTCCGTGCATGGGCTTCCCGCGTGGTAATAAACGAGATATGTCATCAGCTGAGGCTGGAGTATGGGCGCCCTGAAGTTCGCGAGGCGGACATTCGCAATCCTGAAGACGAGGAAGAGGATTCTGGGTTTCTGGAAGAGGTTGCCGACCCAGATCAGCCTGCGCACCAGCAAGTCGCCGAGAAAGAGCGTCTGGAGCGGATTTTTGCCCGCGCCCGTGCGACCCTGAGCGCGGATGAGTATCTGGTGTGGTACGAACATCTGGTGAACGGAACGCCTTACGAAGAGATTGCACGCCTGTTGAAGCGCCAACAGGATTGGGTGCGTCAGACTTTGCACCGTGCGCGTGAGAAAGTGGCTGCGGCAATTGTGCTGGATGAGGGCATTCTAAGCCGTGACGAGATCGAAAACGCAATCAATCGCTGCCAGCGATCTGGCGAACCGCTCAGTGAGAAGGAACGCGAGACGCTGATGCAATCGATTGCCACCAGCCCTCGTCAGTCGCCTGGCTGGCGTCAGCTCAACCTCTTCCGTCAGGCATGCTTGAAGGTGCTTCCGCACATTCTGAGCCTGTTCTGGCTTTTCGGACTGCCTGAGGCGCCTGAGCTGTCTGGGCATCGAGGAGCAAGCACTGAGTGTGCAAACGCAAGTCAGTTCATTTCCTGGTCAGGAGGTTTCCCAGCATGAAGCGTGAAGCATCGGATTTTTCTGCCGGTACGCGTTTGGATCAGAAATTGCGAGATTATCTCCGCCAGCAGCCGCCCGAAGGCGAGTGCCTCTACTTCGAGCAGTTTGAGGAGCTGGCTCGGAAAGGCAGGCGCGCGCGGGATTATCACCGATTGATGCGCCATATCATCAGTTGCCCGGAGTGCCGGCAGGCTTATCAGCAGATGCAGGTGATTCGTCAGACTCACGCGGCTTCGCCACTGAGCCGCCTGATAGCACAGTTTCGCTCGCCCCAGTGGGTTCTGGCGCCCGCGTTGGGGGTGCTGGCAATCGTGGCGGTGGCGTGGTGGTTTTCTGCGGGGCGTCAAGTGCCTGAGGAGGTACGCCTCAGTGCAGCGCCCAGCGCTGAAGAGGCTCCCCTACCGCCTCCGCCAGCGTCCGAAGCGCAGCCTCTGCCTGCGCCTGATACTCCACGCCCGATGCCGCCTGCTACGACGGCTCCCTCTGCCGCGCCTGTTCCGCCCGCTCCGCCCGCGCGACCAGCACGCCCACCTGTGAACCCCCTCCAGCGTGAGCTGACGCTCGCTCAGCGTGCCGCGCCCGCCCTTAAAACGGCTCTGCAGGAAGCGGCACGCGCCTTTGCAACTCTTGTGCCCGCCAAAGACACGCGCAGTGGCGCGACCGAACAACGCCTCCCCCCCCTCCGCATCCTGAAGCCCGACATCGAGCGCAACTTCATGATTGCCGACCTGCAACCCGTTTTTGAGTGGCGGAGCGAGAAGCAGGCGACAAGCTATCAGTTCGTGTTGCGTGAAGTGGACAGCCCGGAGCCGCTGGCGGCAGTGGAGACCCATGAACCGCGTTTTGCGTTCCCTTCAGGGCAGGGGCTTGTGCCAGGTGGTGAGTACGAAGTCGCCATCACGGCGCATCTGGCGTCTGGCGAGTCCATCACGGTCAGTCGTCGTTTTGGGGTGCTGTCGCCAGAGCAGCGCGAGTTGCTGGCGTGGGCGCAACGCGAGCGGCAGAAAACGCCTCTGTTGAGTGCAATGGTGCTTTATTACCATCTGGATCGCTACGCCGACGCGCTGGAGGCGCTGGAACTGGCTCGTAAGCGCTATCCGCAGGATAAACAGATTCCCCATCGGCGTGAGGCAGTAAAGCAGCGCATCGAGCAGCGCCTGCGGGATTATGAACTGCGCTGAAAGTTCTCTAAAAAGAAACAGCCCCCTCTCCACGCGGCGTGAGAAGAGGGGGCAGAAGGTGAGGCGCAGACTAACACCCGCTGCCGAAGTTGAACAGCACCAGTAGCAGGTCGGCGTCATCGACGGTACCGTCGCAGTTCACATCGGCAGCATTCGGTCCCGAGGCACCAAAGTTGAACAGCACCAGCAGCAGGTCGGCGTCGTCTGTGCAGCCGCTGCCATCCGCATCGCCGTTGGTCGCCGACAGACAGAACCAGAATCCGCCTGTAAGCGTATAGTCGAGACCGACAACCACACCACTGGCGTCAGGCTGACCGATGGTCGCCCCAAGCGTGTAGTCCGCACTGGACGCGAAAGTGACGCCGCCGCCGTCAATCGTCCACCAGCTGAGGTCGTAGTTGCCGCCTGTTTGAGCGCAGGCGATCCCTATCAGCAGAGCCATCATCCCGCTAAGTATCAAGGTTCGCATGGTTGTCCTCCTTGTGAGTGAGCAGGGGGTGAGCAGAACCTTGCTCACCCCTGTGAACGGGTCTATTTGTGGTCACTCAGACCGAGGGCGCGCTCTTTGGGTTGCCCATACAGAGCGGGATGCAGGTATGTCCCGCGCTCTTCGTCGGGTTTGGGCACCTCGTCCTGGTAGCCGCGCTCACGGATATACGGGTCGTTGCGTATCGCTTCCACACGCCACGAAACGCGCTTGCCCGGAACCCCGCCTGCTATCTTGAACTGGTTCCCCTGAACCTCTACTGCCACATGCAGGTTCGGCATCGGCGCGCCGATAGGGGTCAGCGTGTAGCGTGGATCACGGGCAATTGCCTCGAAGTAGTGCGGCAGCTGCACCCATGCCTCACCCCGCGCATCCAGCACGACGGTTCCGCTGTAATAGACATGCGGCTCCGCAGATTCGGGGCAGTAGTGGATCAGATAGTAGTTTTCAGGGTCAAGGGGATGGTCGATGCGGAAATTTTTTCTTGCAGCGGTGAGGTCTCCGAGCACGTTCACGTCGCCATCTCGCTCACAGACGATCACATTCCCTGTGTCGCTGTTCCACACGTTGAACCTGTCATTTCCTCCGTAGAGCGCGGCAGCTGCGATATGCCAGCGGCGCCCCACATCATCAGTGACTTGATTGCGGAACTCTATCCGGGCGTAATCCCCTGTCGAGCGCTCGTAGATTACAAGGCTCGGGGAACTTTGACCACTATCGTGGGATATCCTTGTTTGACCGTTCACATCCAAGCGCGCAACTGGGGTGTAAGTTCCAATACCGACCATTCCGGAACCGGAAATGTATACATCCACTTCGGTATCGGGTCTGCTGGTGCCAAACAATCTGAGATCATTGTAGCCTACCAGTCGGTCAATCCCCAAAATGTTAGAGTCGTCTAACAGGCGAATGTTGCCCATGACATGCAGTTTATCCTGGGGACTGCTGGTGCCGATCCCAACATTCCCGTTGTTGTAGTAGATGTTGTTGCCTGACAGGCCCCAGTAGTTTGTATCGCTATCCGTTCCTGGCGCCCATGCGCTACCGTCCCACTTCAGCACCTGCCCTGCAACAGGTGTGGCATTAGACACAGGACGACCCTGCAAGCCGCTCACCAATGGGTTCGGGTAGTTCCCGCTCAGGTCGCCACCTGCTGCGCCACCCGGGGAGACGCCTGAAATGGTCACATTCGTCACGCCTGTGATGCGCCCCTGTGCATTCACCGTGAACTGGGGTACCTGCGTTGCGCTGCCATATGTGCCGGCGGTCACACCCGTGGTGCTCAGCTTTGCGTCAGTTACGGCGCCGTTGGCAATCTTAGCGGTACTCACTGCGTTGTCGGCGAGTTTGTCAGTGGTCACGGCGTTGTCGGCGAGGTCAGCGGCGTTGACAGTGCCATCGGCAATCTTGGTGCTGGTCACGGCGTTGTCGGCGAGCATGGCGGTGGTGACGCCACCGTTGGCAATCGCGAAGGTTGTGCCCGAAAGCGTCAGCCCAGCGCCTGCTGAATAGGTGGTGTCGTTGTCGTTCGCCAGCGCCCACTGCGAGCCGTTCCACTTGAGGATTTGTCCTGTGGCGGTGCCGCTGATCAGGCGCAGGGGGTCGGCGGAGGTGCCGGAGCCAGCGAGTGGGTTTTGAGTAGAGACGCTGGTCAAGAAGTTGGGGGCGCCTGTGATTTTGCTCCACGAGACGCTCACGATTTTCGGGTCGGTCACAGCACCGTCAGCAATCTTGGCGTTTGTCACGGCGCTGTTAGCGAGGTCGGCAGCGGTGACGGCGCCATCGGCAATCTTGGCGCTGGTCACGGCGTTGTCGGCGAGCATGGCGGTGGTGACGCCACCGTTGGCAATCGCGAAGGTTGTGCCCGAAAGCGTCAGCCCAGCGCCTGCTGAATAGGTGGTGTCGTTGTCGTTCGCCAGCGCCCACTGCGAGCCGTTCCACTTGAGGATTTGTCCTGTGGCGGTGCCGCTGATCAGGCGCAGGGGGTCGGCGGAGGTGCCGGAGCCAGCGAGTGGGTTTTGAGTAGAGACGCTGGTCAAGAAGTTGGGGGCGCCTGTGATTTTGCTCCACGAGACGCTCACGATTTTCGGGTCGGTCACAGCACCGTCAGCGATTTTGGCGTTAGTCACAGCGTTGTCGGCGAGTTTTGCAGTGTTGACAGCGCCATCGGCAATCTTGGCGCTGGTCACGGCGCCGTTGGCGAGGTCAGTGGCGTTGACGGCGCCATCGGCGATCTTAGCGCTGGTGACGGCGTTATCTGCCAGCATCGCGGTAATGACCCCGCCGTTGGCAATCGCGAAGGTTGTGCCCGAAAGCGTCAGCCCAGCGCCTGCTGAATAGGTGGTGTCGTTGTCAATTCCATCGGCGAATCCTGTGGGAATACCCACCAGCCCGCTCCACGGTGCCTGAAAAGCCCAGTGAGCATACGGAGTTGGATTGACCTTAATGCGCGGCAGCAGTTCCTGATAGCCGCCCGTGCTATTGCCGGGGCGCACGGAAATTTCCAGGTACCGCTCAGCGCCGTTCCACACCGTGCCGAAATCGAGCGTGACGGTGAACAGACCGAGCTGGACAGGGACATCTTCCAGAAACAGGGTGTTGCCCACCTGATTGCCATTAGTGGGCGCATCGTAGAGACGGAGACGAAAGTCATAAGTTCCCGTTGCGGGGCCACGACTGCCCTTCAGGAAGCCCTGAAAAGTGAACGGCTGTGCGCTTGCCAGTGCAACCAGCGCTGCTAATCCAATGCCGCACATAATGTTTCGCATGGTCTCTCCTCCTGTCCTGAGTGTCAGGAGCACGCGGCTCCTGCTGTGGGGTAATAGCCTCTTCGCCCCGCAATTGTGACAGGGTCTCGGGAATCCAACGGGGAATTTCCCCAGAAAAATGGCAGGAATCACACCGCCCAGCTGCGAATCGGAGCCTCACTTTGCAAAGGGAGGTAAACCAGTGCGACGCTCATGGCTGGCTCTGACAGCGATGGTATTCGTGACGCTGTGGTTGAGTGCGCTCATCGGAAACGCCCAGCAAGAGATGAACACGCCGCTTCAACCCGCTCAGGACGCTCCTGCACCTGAACCCCAACCCGAACTCAAACCGCTGCTGGAAAACGCCCGCAGCTTGCTGAACGATAAGAAGTGGGACGAGGCGCTTCAGAAGGTGGAGGAACTGCTCCAGCAGGCAACTGAGAAGAGCGACAAGGTGGGGCTGGTGTATGCGCATCGTTTGAAAGCGCAGGCGCTGATGGGGCAGGGCAAGTGGCAGGAGGCGTGGGCGCAGTGGGAGCAGGTGCAGAAGTTGTGGGAGGAGGTTGGCGACGGGGCGTTTGTCGTGGAGGCGTTGCTGGGTCAGGCGCAGTGCTGGCTGAAGAGCGATCCGAAGCAGGCGGAGGCGCTGGTGGAAGTGGCGGTTGCGCGTGCAGAGAAAGAGTCGCGTCGCCCTGTGGCGGCAGCGCTGGCGCTGGTGCGTTTTTGTCGGGCGGTGGCTGCCGTATCGCCTGCTCTCGCGCAGCGTGCGGGAGAGGTGGGGCTAACCCTCCTATTGCATTATAGCCCACAATCAGAAGACACAGCGGCGGCGCTATCCGCCTTGGGAGTTGCGAGCTATTACCAGCAAGATTTGGCACGCGCTCAAGAATACTTCGAGCGTGCGCTCACGATTCGCGAATCTCTCGACCCTCAGTCGTCCTTAACGGCAAGCATGCTCCACAATTTGGGCACAGTATGTCATACCCGCGGCAATCTGGAACAAGCACAACGGTATTATGAGCGTGCTCTGAAAATCCACGAACAACATAATCCTGAGTCACCCCTGACGGCAGATACCCTACACAACCTGGGAACAGTTTTCCACGATCGGGGTGACCTAGAGCAGGCACAACGATATTACGAGCGCGCTCTGACCATACGCTCACGGATAGACCCTAACTCTCTGGACACTGCAAGTACCCTCAATAACCTCGGCAATCTTTTCTATGGGCAAGGAGACCTGGAGCAAGCACAAAAGTATCTGGAAGCTGCTTTGAAGGTCTTTGAGCAGGCAGACCCCAGCTCGTGGGAGATTGCAAGCACGCTGAACAACCTGGGAAATGTAGCCTACGCGCGTCGCAATCTGGCTCAAGCCCAGCACTACTACAAGCGCGCCTTGAAGATACGCGAACAGATTAGCCCCAATTCATCCCATACGGCGGTGACTCTTAACAACCTTGGAAATGTGTCCTACGAGCGCAGAGACTGGGCACAGGCACAGAGATACTATGAACGAGCTCTGGAAATTTTCGAACGCATCAATCCCTATTCATGGGAAACTGCGGGTATTCTCCAGAATCTGGGCGATATCTTTCGTGAAAGCGGCGCTCTCTCTCAGGCTCAGAGCTATTATGAACGCGCCGCTCGAGTTTATGAAGTTCTGAGATTCCAGATTGTCAATCCAGAAGATCGCGCCCTTTTCACCGAGGTTCACCTCGATGTCTACTACGGACTCGCTACCATTCACCTCCACCAGAAACGCCCCGCCCAAGCTGCCGAAGCTCTGGAACGCGCTCGCGCCCGCGAACTCACCGACGCCCTCTACAAACGCCAGCTCCAGCTCCCCAACGCACCCCAAGCACTCCAGAAACTCCTCCAGCAACAACAAGCGCTGGAAGCCGAACGCTATGCCCTGCATAACAAACTGCGCCAGAGCGACCCCAGCGACAAGGAGGCTCTCCGCGCCCTCAACGAGCGCCTGTTTGACCTCACCAATCAGCAGGACAAGATTGACGCCCGCATTCGCAACGAGTTCCCCCAGTACGCCCAGCTGCTTGCGCCCACGCCGCCCCGCATTCAGACTATCCAGCAAGGTTTAGATAACGGCGTGGTGATGCTCTACTATGCGCTCTTGCCCAAAGAACTGCTCATCGTCGCCGTGTCGCGCCAGCAGGTGCAGGGCTATCGCGTGCCCGTCAAGCAGGAACAACTGGAAAACGCCGTGCAAGAGTTCCGTCGGATAATCTCGCGTCCGCCGCTGATGCGCACGGCGTCGGAGCGCAGGACGCTGGTGCGGCTGGGGCGTCAACTCTATGACTGGCTGGTGAAGCCGGCTGCGGCGTCGTTGCAGGGGGCAAAGCGAGTGGCGCTGTGCCCCGAAGGCGTGCTGAACCTGTTGCCGTGGGGCGCCCTGATAGTCAGCACGGACAAAAACGGCAAGCCCACCTACTGGGTGGAGCGGATGGCGTTGCATTTGACGCCTTCGGCAGGGGTCTATCGTCAGGCGCGGGGGGTGAAGCCTGCCTCAGGCGGGGTGATGGTGGCGGCGGTTTCGGAGTATGGAGGCTTTCAGCAGGCGTCGGCGCGAGAGGTGGAAGCCTTACTGCGTCGGAGTGGGACGACACTGAGCAACCTGCCGAATGTGAAGGCGGAGGTGGGGCGCATTCAGCAGGTGTTCAAGAAAGGCGTGCGCGTGGCGCAGGAGCAGGCGGCGACGCCTGAGCGGGTGCGGGTTCTGGCGCAGGGGGCGCGGGTGGTGCATTTCAGTTGCCACGCACGGGCGGACAACGCCGACCCGTACGGCTCGGCATTATTGCTGGCGCCTGCGGGGCGGGATGAGGGGTTGCTGGAGGCGGCGGAGGTGCTGGGGTCGTGGCGGCTGGCGGCGGATATTGTGATGTTGTCGGCGTGTGAGACGGGGGTGGGGGTGTTGCGGCGGTATGAGGGGATGTATGGGCTGGCGCGGGCGTTTTTGTTTGCTGGGAGTCGGAGCGTGGGGGCGAGTTTGTGGGCGGTGAGTGATGCCAGCACAGCGGCGTTAATGGGGGCGTTTTACGCTCACTACGCGAAGGGACAACCGAAGGATGAGGCGTTGCGTTTGGCGCAGTTGGGGTTGTTGCGGAGCAAGCAGTATAGCGACCCGTATTACTGGTCGGCGTTTGTGTTGATTGGAGATTATCGGTAAATGAAAACCCCTCCCCGCCTTTGGGCGAGGAGGGGCAGAAACCCTTCAAAGGAGGGCTGCCTAACACCCCTGCCCGAAGTTGAACAACACCGTCAGCAGGTCGGCGTCGTCTACCACGCCGTCGCCGTTCACATCTTCAGGCAAGCCAGAGCCTGTCTGCCCGAAGGCGAACAACACGGCAAGCAGGTCGGCGTCGTCCACACAGCCGTCGCCGTTCACATCGCCCGGAATGCCCACAAAGGTCTCAATATCGTCCAGATAGACGATGTAGGGACCCACCTGAGCGGGGTCTACGGGGGTGAACGCCAGATGCTCCAGCGTGCCGGTGGTGGTATCCAGCATGCCGTTGGCGCTGCTGCCCGCGAAACCGCGCAGCGGCTCGTTGGGAATATCAAACACCACGCGCACCCACTGGTCTTTCTGGTCAATCCGCTTGCCGCCCGGCGGGCCAGAGGTGTTCGTTGCGCCAACCCACTCGATACCAACTGCTGGAGCGCCCCCGTTGCCTGCACAGCCTGCAGTGCTTCCCGTTTCGCGGACGCCGAGCGCCAGGTAGAAGTCGGGCGTGCCAGAGGGCACATAAACCCACACCGCCAGTTTGTGAGAGAAGTTAATCTCAGGGTTGGGCACGAAAGCCGCGTTGAAGGTGGTCAGGCGGAGCCAGGCGTTCGCATTCCCGTTCCACTGCCACGCCACTTTGAGCGACTGGGTTCCGCCGTGTGCCTGCTCGTCGCTGATGACGGAGCAGTTATAAACACCGTTTGGAATGTTGCAGAGTCCCGTGAATGCCAGAAACCCGGAGGTAGACCCGGAGAAGCTGGGCTGACGGAACAGCACTGCGCCGTTCAGTCCAAGCGTGTACCCCTCGAAGTCGGTGATCAAGCACTGCGCCATTGCGCTCACCGTGAGCCACACTGCCGATAGTGCGATTAAAGAGCGTCTCATCGTTGTGCCTCCTTTCAGGGCGTTTGCCCTGCACCCATTATACCCCACTTTTATAAAGTATTCATCGCACATTCCACCAGACGAGGTAGAGGGTGAGCGCGGCGTCGGCGCGGCTGATGGGGTCGTCGGGGCGGAAGCGGATGCCGTCGGGCGTGGCGGCGTCCAGCCCGTCCCACAAGAGCGCATTGACCCGCCGTTGCGCCAGCCGCGCGATATAAGGCAGGTCGGGGTCGTTCGCGGCGACATCGGCGTAGGGCGATGGGGCGTCCTGAAGGGGCGCCCAGGACTGGGGGTCTATCAGCGACAGGGTACGCACAAGCCACCGCGCCCAGTCGCGCCGCCGAATCGGCTGCTCTGGCTCAAAACGGCGGTTCTCCGTGCGTTCCACCACCCCCTGCAGGAACAGATTCTGCATCGGGATGGCGTATTTATGCCCGAACAGCACATCGGTGAACGCCAGCCCCTGAAACCGCTCTTCGGGCAGGTCGGGGCGGAACTCGCGGAGCAGTTTCCACAGCACGCGCACCGCCTCGCCCCGTGTGAGGGGCGCCTGCGGTTCGAACCGCTCGTCGGGGAAATAGCCACGCGCGGACATAAACTGAACCGCCTCGAAATGCTCCGTAGCGGGCGTTACATCGGGGAACCAGTAGAGGTAGACCCCGAAGCGGAGCAGGGCACGCTGAATCTGTGCCACATCGAGCTGGCGGAGCGGAATGCCCGTCTGCAGGCTCAGCACCGCCGCCGCACCCGCCGCCTGACCCATATTCATGCGCACTGGCTCCATCCGTAGCGTGCCCAGAGTCACATGCGTTGAAGAGACCGCGGTCGAGACCAGCAGCCCCTCCACGCCCGTCGGCACCATCACGCCGTAAGGAACCTGATACCAGGGCGTATACTGGAACAGCCAGAACTCGCCCTCGCCCATGTGGGGCAGTTCCATCGTCTCCTGCCCTTCAGGCACGACCACCTTGCGCACGGCGTGCGAGTCCATTGGGTAGTCGCCAATCGCAATTGCGTCGGGGCGGATGCGCTCGCGTGCCAGAATGATATCCATCTCCTTGAGCGTTACTTCGCCCACGATTCGGCGTGCCTTGCGCACATACAGAATCGGCGGCAGGTTGTCGGTATCCCGAAATTCATCTTCTGCCAGACCCAGATTGGGCTGCCCCAGCTCAGTTTGAATGTAATAGAGATAGCCCAGCACATGGTTTTTGTAAATCTGATAGATGCGCTGGCGCTCCTCCCAGCTGGCGGTCGGGTAGCGGTAGTTCACTTCCTGCAGGGTCGTGCCGTGTGGGTGCTGGTTCACCTCAAACTTGTTGTTCGGGATTCGCCCGTAGAGGTATGCCCACGAGCGCTCCCACGGCGGTGAGAGTAAATACTCGCGCCGATTGTAGCCGGGCGGCGGGTTTTTCACTTGCGGGGTGGGATAGTTTTGCACAATCATCAGGATGGCGTAGCCGGGCAGGCGGCGGTCGCCTTCGCCCGTGCTACCAGGCAGGAAGCGGTCGTTGAGGCGGTCGTAGTAAATCACGCCCGCGTGGGGTTCTTCAGGAGTGCGCGGTTCGCGCCCCAGCCGATAGGGGACGCCCGCCCACGCCGCAATATCGCCCTCGGCGGTGGCGTCAATTACAATATCGGCGATAAACCGCCCTCTGCGCGTGCCGTCCAGCGTTACAAACTCCACCCCACGAATGCGGTTGCCCTCTTTGAACACGCGCGTGGGGCGCACGCCGAAGTAGAGGTCAATATTCGGCTCGGCGTAAATCATCTCCTTGAGGAGCATGTTCGCGACCCACGGCTCGAAGTTCAGCCCGTTGCGGTAGACATAGTTGCTGGTGTCGGCGCCCTGCGCTTTGTAGTAGGCTTCCACACGCTGGCGGAACTCCTCATACAGCCCATTAATACGGCTGGGCAGGCGCACATCGGTCACGGCGACGCCGTTCGTAATCATGCCGCCCACGCGATTGGTGGGTTCCATCAGCGCGACTTTGACCCCCATTCGCGCGGCAGTTATCGCGGCGCCCACGCCCGAAGCGGTCGCGCCCACAATCAGAATCGGATAGCGCGCTTCTGGGGGCAACAGGCGATAGGGGCGCTCCACACGCTCCACGCGCTCCGAGACGCGCCCATCCGCGTAAACTGCCTCCACACCCAGCGTGTAGGGACGCCCCGGCGTTAGCCCCGTGAAGTCGTAAAAACGCGCCTCGGCAGGCAGCTCGGCAACACGCTCCCCATCCCGATAGACGACATAGCCCGAAGGAGTCTCAGTGCGCGGCGGCAGCCAGTAGAGTGTGATGCGCTCTACACTGCGCGGAATCGCCTCCACGGAACGAGGCGGCGACTGGGCAAACAGGGGGATTGCAAGCATAAGGGAAAACCCGATTAACCCAATTTTGTGAAGCAGTCCCGCCATAAGACGGAGTATACCCGTTCCACGCCCCCCTCGTAACGCCCTTTCAGGTGAGAGAGGGAAGCGCGGAACCAGCTTCATGGGAATATCCGTATTTCTGACAGGCAAAGTTTGTCCGCTTTTTGCCCTATTTTGAGTCATATAGGGGTGGAGAGTACCTTCCTTCCTTTCAAAGAAAAATCCCCCTGCCAGTGTGCAGGGGGATTTTTTAATTGGGGTTGTTGGGGTCGGTTCAGAAGCGGAAGCTCAGCATCGCGGTGAAACCGTTGTGCTGATCGCCCGTGCCGCTCTGACCGACATAGCCGACGGTGAGCGCGACGGGGGTTGTGCCCGCGTTGAAGTTGTAGCCGACCTCGATGGAATACACGAACCCCGTGGAGCTCTCGGTTCCCGCGCCCGGATTGGCGAGGTTGCGGAATTCCTTCGCGAAGCCGATTCCCACGCCCGCGCGGTAGAAGAACTGCTCGTTGAGGTATCCCGTGTAGGTCAGCTGGACGGGGATATTATAGAGGTCATCCGAGCCGTAGTAGCCGACCGAGACACCCAGGTCGTAGTAGTAGCCCGTGTCGGTCGGCTCGCTGGTCTGGAAAGTGTAGCCGAGGCTCACGGAGAACCATGTGTCGCTGGTGGCGTCGCGCACAGCCGACTTGCTGGGGTAGAAGATCCCGGCGGAGAAGGTGTAGCCTTGCGTGCCGTTGTCTTGCGCGTTCACAGGCGCGGCGATTGCCAGGGTTCCCGCCAGCGCCAGCGCGCTGATCCACAGCATTCCCTTGTGCATCATCAAAACCCTCCTTGTGTGAGTGTTGTGCTGGGGATTATACCCTATGTTAAGTTTCGTCAAGGGGTTTTACCGTTCCTGCTTTTTGGTGGCGCGTTCGAGCGCTTCCACGCGCTTGACCAGCTCGGGCAGGCGGTAAAGGTGCGCCAGTATTTGAAGCCACTCCCGATGGGGGATGGCAGGCGTGCCCCAGTAGACGCCCCCTGCGGGCAAGCTCTTGGAAACCCCACCCTGAGCGCCCACCACCACATTATCGCCAATCTCCACATGGTCTTTCACGCCCACCTGACCTGCCAGCACCACATAGTTGCCCAATCGGGTACTGCCCGCAATCCCCACCTGCGAGACCAGCAGACAGTGTTCACCGACCTGCACATTGTGCCCAATCTGCACCAGGTTGTCAATCTTGGTGCCTTTGCCGATACGGGTTTCGCCGGTGGTGGCGCGGTCTATGGTGGTGTTCGCGCCCACTTCCACATCGTCTTCCAGCACCACACGCCCAATCTGTGGAATCTTGTGGTGGGCGCCCTCCTGCTGAAAGTAGCCGTAGCCGTCTGCCCCAATCACTACCCCCGGATGCAGGATGACCCGACAGCCCAGCACACAGCGCGCCATCACCGACACATGGGGATATAGAATGCAGTCGTCGCCAATCTCCACATCGTCACCAATATAGCAAAAGGGGTAGATTTTGACCCGATGCCCCAGCCTGACACGGTTGCCCAGCACCACATAAGGGGCAATCGCCACCTCGTCGCCCCACTCGCATCCCTCTCCCATCACCACCGTTGGGTGAACCCCCACGGGCGGATGGATCGTGGGGTCATAGAGCGCAAGGATTTGTGCCCACGCCCAGCGCGGGTTGGGGTGGAGCAGGAATGCTTTCTGGCTCTCGGCTGGTAGAGTGAACTGCGGGCGTGTGAGAATCGCACTCGCGGGCGACTCCAGCGCCAGGCGCAGGTGGCGTTCATCCTCGGCGAAGGTCAAGCCGCCAGGGGGAACGGAGTCTATCCCGCCAACGGCACGGATTTCGCGCTCAGCGTCACCCTTGACGACTCCCTGAATGCGTTCCGCCAGTTCAATTAAACGATAGGCTGGCATAACGCTATCATGATAGCATATTCAGGGGGTTCAGGGCGATGCGCTGAGCTGATCCCCCAGTTGCCAGCCCATCAGGGTGCCAAGAAAGGTCAGGTTGCCCCCCAGCAACAGCACGCCCAGCGTATCGTAGGGGTAGAGGAGCGCAAACAGCAGGGTGGCTACGCCGACCGCACCGAAGGCGCGTGTGGCGGAGGGACTTAGCCCTCCCTGGGTGAGCGCGAGCAGCGCATAGAGCAACAGCGTGAGCGGGAAGCAGAGAATCCCCAATCCCACCAGCACACTGCCTGCGGAAAGCCGCCCTCCCTGACGATGCCAGGGAAGCGCATCCCGCAACGCGACCGTCCACTCACTGAGGCGCATCAGAAAGCCCATCAGGAAGCCTGCCAGCAGGAGATAAGTAATCAGGTTCGCGCTCCATCGGGCAAAAGGCGCACTCCCAAACCAGCCCAGCGGCGTGCCGGGCGCGCCCCAAGCCAGCCCCAGCAGAAAAAGTACCGTACCCCATCCCAGCGACTGCGCCGCGTAAATGCGCCACTCTGGCGGCAGCTTGAGAACGGGCAGCGAGGGGGCAGTGGGCGCGGGCGCCGAGCGGTTCGGAGCGCGCTGAGCCATCCGCTCGAACTTCTGGCGCAGGTTGGCGTTGTTCGGGTCTAACTGAAGCGCGTAGGTGTAGGCGTTTAGCGCGGCGTCGTAGTGCCCCTGCACGCGGTAGACATCGCCCATAATCTCGTAGCCTTTGGCGTTGCGGGGTTGGAGTTTAGTTGCCTGACGCGCCCAGTGGAGCGCGTCGCGCAGGCGCCCCTGCAGGAAGGCTTGTTCAGCTTGCAGAATCGCCCGGCGCGCCTCGTCCAGCGCAGTTTGCGAGGCGCTTCGGGACGGGGGCGGTGAAGCGGAGGCAGGGCGCGCGGTCTGCGAGGCGCTGAAACCCGCACGCCCCTGCTCCTGCATGCGCAACCGCAAGAGCGCATCATAGTGCCGACGCCGCTCGGGGTCCGAAAGCACCTGATACGCCTCCTGAATGCGCAGAAACCGTTCCTTCGCGTCGGGCGAGGGGTTCACATCGGGGTGATAGCGCCGTACCAGCTCGCGATAGCGCTTGCGAATCTCTTCTGCGCTCGCCCCAAACGGCAACCCCAGCGTTTCGTAGTGATTTCTCACGGCGCGTTCGCCCCTCCCAGCAGAGCCGAGAAGTACCCCGCGTAGAATTGTATCACAATAATCGCCACATAAATCGCAACGCCCAGAAACACGACCACTCCCAGCACATAGCCCGCCTGATGGGAGCGCAGTTTCCCTTCCTCTTCATAATACTCCGCGACTTTGTCCATCATGAAGCCGATCTCGCCTGTGTTTTCGCCGGTGGCGACCATATCCAGCACCATCTGGGGTAGCACGCCTGATTCGCGCAGGCTCTCCGCGATTCCGCGCCCCGCTTCCAGCTTAGAGGCAGTGGGTTTGAGGCGCTCGGTGAGGTAGTCGTTGCCGCAGGCATCGGCGGCGTAGCGAATCGCCTGCGAAAGTGGAATGCCCGCACCGTAGAGCGCACTCAATGCGCGTGCGAACCGCGCCAGCGCCAGCTGCCGATAGGTGAACCCAATCCACGGGAGCGAGACCAGTAATGCGCCCCACGCCACCCGCAGGCTGTGGCTCTGCATCGCCAGACGATAGACCGCCCACACCCCAAACACGAACCCCAGAATCTTCAGATAGCGCATGAGGATGTCGCCAATCACCTGTCCCACCGGCTGACCGCCCTGCCCACCCAGAATCGTGATTAGCGCAGGCACCATGCCGGGGATTAAGATGGCAAAAAACAGCACCAGCTTGGGGTAGAAAGTGACTCGGCTAATCAGGCGTCGGAGTTCCAGCTCATTTTCGAGATAATCGCTGATCTGGCGGAGGGTGCGTTCCAGAGCGCCTGCGGTTTCGCCGACCCGAATGAGCGCGCGTACAATTGGGGAAAAGAGCGCAGGGTAGCGGTCAAAGGCGTCGCTGATGCGTTCGCCTGCCAGCACCGCATTTTTGATTTCCAGCACGGTACGGCGCAGCCGAGGATGCACGCGCTGATTGCCTAAGGTGTCCAGCGCCTGATAGAGGGGCACGCCTGCAGAGAGCATCGTCGCCAGCTGGCGGAAAAATACCGCCTGCGCCTTGAGGGGGATACCCCCAAACAGCGGTTGCCACGCTTTTTGATGCGCGGCGGTCAGGGGGGTGGTTGGCTCAGGTTCGGCGTAAAGTTCTAACAGCCAGTAGCCCTGCTTGCGCAGGGTATCGGAGGCTTCCAGCCGCGAGTTCGCCTGCACGGTGCCACGCACCTCGCGCCCGTCCTGAGTCTGCGCCACATACCGGAAGGTCGGCATGCTTACTACCCCTCAGAGCGCCGATTCGCCCCGCTCGCCTGTGCGGATGCGCACCGCTTCTTCCACTTCGGCAATAAAAATCTTGCCGTCGCCAATCTCGCCCGTGTGCGCCGCCTCCAGAATCGCGGATACGACCTCTTCCACCTGACTGTCGGGCACGACCACTTCGATTTTAATCTTGGGCAACAGGTTGACGGTGTAGGTGCTGCCGCGATACTTTTCGGTATGCCCCTGCTGGCGCCCGAAGCCGCGCACATCGGTTACGGTCATCCCGTAAACGCCGATATCGTTCAGCGCCTCTTTGACCGCTTCAAACCGCACGGGGCGGATGATGGCTTCCACACGCTTCATGCCGATTATAGTGTACCCGTTGCCCGTGTGATAGGGTATAATAGGGCTGATGGGGGCTGTCCCCCAGAGGCGAGACTATGTTCGGAAGCATCGGTTTCAGCGAGCTGCTGGTGCTGTTTGTGCTGGCGTTGCTTATCTTCGGGCCCCGCAAACTCCCGGAGATTGCCCGCTCTATCGGGCAAGCCATGCGCGAATTCAAAAAGGCAGGCGAGGAAGTCACCCGCTCGCTGGAAGAACCCGTCGAGGAAGTTCGTGAAAAACTCTACCAGTTCGAAGAGGAGCCGCCATGGAAATCCTGAAACAAGTGCTGACATGGATAGATATCGCCATCATGGTTGTCTTCATCTTTCTGGTCGCGATTCAGACCTCGCGCTCGGAAGGTGTTTTCAGCCCTGGCGGAGGCGACAGCATGTACGCCCGCGCGAAACCGGGCTTTGAAGACCAGATTTCCCGATTGACGCTGATTCTGGCAATCGCTTTCTTTGTGCTGACCGCGGTCGTAACTTATATGCCCTGAGTTCAACGCTGGCGCGAGAAGTACTCTATCGGGCTGATGCCCCCAAACGCGCTGATGATATGCGCGGTCAGGTTCTGGCTTGCAATCGCGAGGTTGCCCACGACCTTGAGCAGGGTCTGAGGATTGAGTTCGTCCTCAAATAGCGTATGGCGCAGGTAAAGCCCCTCTTCCTCCACGCGGGGCGTGCCGATGTGCAGATGCTGGGAGTTGCTTAACAGAAGCCGCATCAGTTCGGGCGTGAGCCGTGTGTAAAAGCTTACAGGCGCCGTGAACAGGTAGAGCCACTCGTCGGCATACTGGCGCGCTTCGATCATCAGAATCGCCTCGTGGAGGCTCACCACCAGCACCTTCTGCTCCTTGTCGAGGGTTGCCTTACAGGGCAGGGCTGTGAGCCATTCCTTTATTTTTTGCAGGCGCGCAAGCATAGTGCAATTCTACCTCCATCGCGTATAATTTTGACGGGATGATTGCGCCGCGGTGGTGGTTTGACCTGCGCCAGTATCGCAAGCGGCTGGAGCATTATTCCGATGAAGAGCTGGTGGATGTCTACTTTCACATTCACCCCGTGCGCTATCGGGAACATTATTTGTGCGTGCTGGCGGAGTTGCGTCGTCGCGGGATTCGCCCCGAAATTGCGGAGCGTCCCCTGCCGGGGGTGCGCTGGTGGCTGTCGCAATGGCTTTCGGCGTGTGGATGGCTGCGCCGTTCGCGCCTGCGCTACGGGGTGGCGTTCGCGCTGGGCGGTTTCGGGATTGCATGGCTGAGCGCGCTACTCGCGCTCCTGCCGCTGATGGCACTGATTGCGCTCACGGGGGTCTTCGGCAGGGCGCTGGCGCTGTTTTATCTGCTCTACGCGGGGTTCGCCTTTGGAGTGGGCGTGCTGGCGGCGTGGCACGCGGGCGTGCGGGGGCTGGCGTTCCCGCTGGCGATACTGGGCAGCGGGAATGCGCTGCTAATTTTTGTGCGCTCCCGATTGTTTGAACAGCTCTGGCAGGCTTTGCTCGAGCCGCTTTAGGGGTACACTCGAAGCATGGCGTATCTGGCGATAGACCTGGGCGCGGAGAGCGGGCGTGCGGTGCTGGGCTGGTGGGACGGCGCGCGCTTGCAATTGCGCGAAATTCACCGCTTCCCCAATCGCCCGGTCTCAATCGGTGGCACGCTCTACTGGGATGTGTTTTTCTTGTTCGCCGAGATACAGCAGAGCCTCCAGAAAGCGCAGGCGGAATCTCCCGAACCAGTGGAGTCGGTAGGTGTGGACACATGGGGCGTGGATTTCGCCCTGCTCGATTCGCAGGGACGCCTGCTCAGCGCGCCCGTGCATTACCGCGACCGACGCACCGAGGGCATGATGGAGTGCGTGCTGGCACAAATCCCGCGCGAAACCCTATACGAGCGCACGGGGATTCAGTTCATGCCCATCAACACGCTCTACCAGCTCTACTCGATGGTGGTGCAGAACGACCCGCTGCTGGACTATGCCGCTCGCCTGCTGATGATGCCCGACCTGTTCCACTACTGGCTGACGGGCGTGCCTGTTAATGAGTTCACAATTGCCACCACCAGCCAGTGTTATGACCCGCGCGCGAGCGACTGGGCGTACTCCATTCTGGAGGAATTAGGCATCCCCACGCGCCTGTTTCAGCCCGTGCAGATGCCAGGTACGCGGCTGGGCACGGTGCAGGGAAGCGCGATTCAGGTGGTGCTGCCAGCCAGCCATGATACCGCTTCGGCGGTGGTGGGCACGCCGTTGCAGAGTCGGCATTCTGCCTACATCAGTTCGGGCACATGGTCGCTGGTGGGGGTGGAGGTGGACGCACCCCAGATTTCGGCGCAGAGCCTCGCCTTCAACTTTACCAACGAAGGCGGCGCCGGGGGGCGGTTTCGCCTGCTCAAAAATGTGATGGGGCTATGGCTCCTGCAGGAGTGTCGGCGCACATGGCAGGCGCAGGGCATCGGCAACTGGGATTACGCCGAACTGACCGCAATGGCGCAGACGGCGCCCGCGTTTGAATCGCTGATTGACCCCGATGACTGGCGGTTCCTCGCGCCGGGCGACATGCCCCAACGCATTCAGGCATACTGCGCCGAACAGGGACAGCGCGTGCCCGATACGCCCGCCCGTATCGTGCGCACCATTCTGGAGAGCCTCGCGCTCAAGTATCGCATGGTGCTGGAGCAGATAGAGACCCTCACAGGCTGGCGCATCGAGACGATTCATATTGTCGGAGGCGGCGCCCAGAACGCGCTCCTTTGCCAGATGACTGCTGACGCCACCGCCCGCCCCGTGCTGGCAGGTCCAATAGAAGCCACCGCGATAGGGAACCTGATGATGCAGGCGCTCGGACTGGGGCACATCGAGTCGCTGGAAGCGATCCGCGAGCGCGTGGCGCTTTCGTTCCCACCGGTGGTCTATACGCCGCAGGAAACAGAAAAATGGGAGACAGCCTATGCTGACTTTCAACGCCATCGGGGCAGGAAGCGCCCTGTACGGCGCATGTAGTCGGCATATTCGGGGTAGCATCGGAGCAGGCGTCGCTCCTCTTCACGCGCTTTGAGGTTAAAGAAGACCACCAGCGCCAGGGCGGCTCCCAGTGCCCCGCTTTTCATGGTGAAAATCGCCAGCCCCAGCGTCAGCAACATCAGCCCCAGATACATCGGGTGGCGGATGGAAGCATAGACCCCCGTCTGGAGTAGCCCCAGCCGTGGGTTCGGTTCGGGCAGGGGGGTCAGTTTCCGCCCGTGCGCCCACACGGAGGGCGCAAGCAAAATTACCGCCCCTGCTAACATCGGCACGCCCAGCCAGCGCCAGAAACCCCACTCTCCCGAAGGCGACCCATACAGCGCCGCGCCATACACGACAAACAACACCGCCTGCACGACAACCCAGAGCAGAATGGCTCACCTCTTGCCGTGTTCAATCTTTTTCCAGTAGGTCTCAAAGTTGAAGTTGGGGCTATGGGCGGGCACATGGCAATTCATGCAGATGGCTTCGCCCAGCTTGCCCATTTTGTTGTTTTCGGGGTCTTCAATGTGCTTGCGTCCTGGTCCGTGGCAGCTTTCGCAGCCGACATCTTTGAGGGTAGGGGTCTTCTCAAGGCTCACGAAGCCGCCTTCGTATTCCAGCCCCACCACATGGCAGCCGACGCATTCGGGGTCGTTGTGGTGATGCACCTCCACAAGGGTCTGCATGGCTTTGGCGTGGGCGGTTTTCTGCCAGATTCTGTAATCTTCTGCGTGGCAGGGCATGCAGGCGCGGCTGCCTGCGAACGCGCTGCCGTTAGGTGTGGGGCGTTTAGGCACCATCGCCAGCAGGTTTTCGGCTTCTACCCGCGCAAGGTAGCCCATTTTGATTTGGAGAATTGCGGCGTCGTCGGCGAACTCTTCCACGAGGCGTGTGGCGAAAGCGCGCTCGATGCCGAGGGGTTCGCCGCCGACGGTCGCCACGCCCACATACTTCGCATCGTTGCCCGCGAACACAAGGGTTGTGTTGCCGACACGCTTCGGAGGCGCGGGACCATCCCCACTGTTGGCGTACACAATCAGATGGAAGTAGGGATGTGCCTGTGCCACGCGCTCCGCATCGTTCTGATTCCCGTACAGCAGCAACACGCGCAGGTCGCCCGTGGTTTCAATCTGCGGGCGGAGCGTCTCCAGCTGCTGGGTAACGGGAACCACCTGAAGGGCAGGGTTGACCTGACGCAAGGCGTCGGCGTGCCTTTCCGAAAACATGCCCACCACCAGCACCTGAAGGGGGCGCCCCTGATGGAAACGCTTCAGCAGGGTGTACGCCTCAAACGCGGGGTTGCCTCCCTCCAGCACATTGCCGCAGAGCATTGTGCCTTTGAACTGCACCTGAAGCGTGCGCAGGTACTCCATGCCGAGTTTGAAGTCGTACAAACCGAGGTTAAGGGCGTCGTAGCCCATTGCGTTCAGCATGTCAATCAGCGTTTCCGCCTTCAGCTCGTCCTGACGCCCGCCCGCTTTGGTGAGGTCGCCGTTTTCCAGTTTGATGAGCTGATACTCTTTCGCAAGCTGTTTGAGATAGGTCGCGCGTCGGGGGATGCCGCCCACCATCGGCTTGCTACAGCCGCAGGGCGTAATGTAGCCGTTCGTCTCGGAGGTGAAGGCAATCGCCAGCGGCAGCGCGCTGGAGGCTCCTTCGGGACGGTAGAACCCCATCATCAGCAGCATCGCCAGAGGCAGACCCCACCAGAGAAGCCGTTGCATAGAGAGATTATAGCATATTTCGCCTATTCCGCCGAAGGTATAATACGGCTATGCAACGGAGCGGACAGTTTCTGGTTCAAAGCACGCCAGCGGGCAGTACCTTCACCCCTGAGGATTTCGATGCCGAAACCCGCATGATTGGCAAGAGCGCCGAAGATTTCGTGCGCCACGAGGTATTGCCCCGCCTGGAAGAGATTGAGCAAGCCAAAGAGGGCTTGATGCGCGAGTTAGACCGCAAGATGGGCGAACTCGGCTTCACCGCCGCCGAAGTGCCCACTCATTATGGCGGCTTAGACCTGCCCAAGACCACCGTCGCTTTAATCGTGGAGAAGCTGGGACCCGAACCTGCCACATGCCTCACGCTTCAGGCGCATGCGGGACTGGCGATTCTGCCGCTGGTGCTGGAGGGCACGCCAGAGCAGAAGGCGCGCTACCTGCCAAAACTGGCGTCGGGCGAGTGGTGCGGCTCGTTCTGCCTGAGTGAGACGGGCAGCGGCTCCGACGCGCTCGCCATGAAGACCCGTGCCGTGCCCGACGGCGACGGCTACCGCCTCACCGGCGAGAAGATGTGGGTCACGAACGCAGGCTTCGCGGATTTGTTCACCGTGTTCGCCAAGCTGAACGGGGAACAGTTCACCGCTTTTCTGGTGGAGCGTACCTTCCCTGGGGTCAGTCTGGGGCGTGAGGAGCGCAAAATCGGGCTGCACGGTTCCAGCACGCGCCGCGTCGTGTTCGAGAATGTGTTCGTGCCGAAGGAGAACCTGCTGGGCGAGGTGGGCAAAGCGCACTATATCGCGCTAAACACACTGAATCTGGGGCGCTACAAGATGGCAGCCAGCGCGCTCGGCACAGGCAAATACGCGCTGGAGGTCGCTACGCGCTATGCCAAAGACCGCCATCAGTTCGGGCAACCGATTGCCAACTTCGGGCTGATTCGCCAGAAGCTCGCCGAGATGACCACGCAACTCTTTGCGCTGGAGAGCATGCTCTACCGCACGGGCGCGCTGATGCAGGAGTGGTTTGAACCTATCCACGCCCTGCCGCCCGACCATCCTGAGCTGCACCTGCGCTACCGCGAGGCAGCCTCCGAATATGCGGGCGAGTGCGCCATGCTCAAGTTCTTCGGCACGGAGGTGCAGTATTTCTGCGCTGACGAAGGCGTGCAGATTCACGGCGGCTACGGCTACACCGAGGACTTCCCGATTGCCAAGATTTTCCGCGAGTCGCGTGTCCCGCGTATCTACGAGGGCACGAACGAGATTAACCGCCTGAACCTGACCCAGCATCTGATTCGGCAGATGCAACGGGCGGGCTTGCCGCTGATTGAAGAGTCGCGCGCCCGCGAACCGCGCCCAATTGACACCCTGCCCGATAAGCCCCTTGAGATGCTCGCCACGCTGGTGGAGGGTTTCCGTCAGGCGACGCTCTATGCGTTCCGACTGGCGTGGGAGGCGTATGGGGATCATTTGCGTGAACAGCGTCAGGAGGTCGCCGCCGCGATTGCCGACATGACCACCATGCTTTACGGGCTGGATAGCATCGTGGCGCGACTGCCCAAGCTGCAGGGCACCGCGAGCGACGCAGGGTTGCTGGCAGGGCTGCTGTACGCCCGCTACGCCACACAGGTGATGCGCGACCGCGCCGACCTCGTGCTGAACGCGCTGAACGCGCCTGCCGAATCCCACCGCCTGATGGAGCGCATGCTACCCCTGCCGCGCTTCAACGCCGTGGAGGCGCGCAATCAGCTGGCGCAGTTCGTGCTGATGCGAGACGGATACCCCTATGGCGTCTAAAGCTGTCGGCACGCTCTATGTGGTCGCCACGCCGATTGGGAATCTGGAGGACATCACGCTACGCGCGTTGCGGGTTCTCAAAGAGGTCGCGCTGATTGCCGCCGAGGATACCCGACACACGCGCAAACTGCTGGAACGCTACGGGATTGACACGCCGCTGACCTCGTTCCACCAGCACACGGGCGAGGGCAAGCGGCGTGCGCTCATTGAGCGCCTGTTGCAGGGCGATTCGATTGCGCTGGTGACCGACGCGGGCACGCCTGGCATCTCAGACCCCGGCGGCGTGCTGGTCGCCGAGGCGCACGAAGCGGGTGTGCCCGTCGTGCCCGTGCCCGGTCCCAGCGCGCTGACCGCCCTGCTCTCCGTTTCGGGCTTGCCCGCCCATCGGTTCCGTTTTGAGGGGTTCATCCCGCGCAAGGAGGGCGCCCGACGCCAGTTTTTCGAATCGCTTCGCGACGCCGACATGACGGTGGTCTTTTATGAATCCCCGCACCGCCTGCTCAAAACGCTCCAGACCGCCTACGAGGTGCTGGGCGACCGCACAGTAGTGGTGGGACGCGAGCTGACCAAGCAATACGAGGAGATTTTTCGCGGCACGCTCAGCGAGGCGCTTGCCCACTGGCAACACAAGCCCCCCAAAGGCGAGTTTGTGATTGCGATTGGGGCGGCGGAGAGATAGTGGGACTTGACAAACGGCGAAAAATGTGCTATAATATGCCATGGAAGCGTTTCCATAAGGGCGCAGTAGCCCACGCAATAGAAGCGTTTCCACGAGAGGAGAACGATGGCGACACGCAAACCGACACTGCGCGAAGTGGCTCAGGCGGCGGGATGTTCGCTCACCACGACCTCGAACATCCTGCAGGGGCGACACGAGCTGTACCGTGCCGAAACGGTGGAGCGGGTCCTCGCGGCAGCGCGGAGTCTCGGTTATCGTCCCAATATGCTCGCGCGGGGGTTAGCCAAACAGCGCACCTTCACGATTGGGCTGGTCTTCGAACGCGCCCATGCCGTGCTGACCCAGAACGACTACGCCCAGCATGTGCTGGACGGCGTTATTGAGTTCCTGCTCCCTCTGGAGTATGATGTGAAGCTCATCACTTTGCCTGCAGGGCGCCCCGACTCCATCTGGCGTCGGCTGGAGAACGGCACGGTGGATGGGCATCTGCTGCTGGCGCCCGTGATCGACTCACCGCTGCTGGAGTGGCGTCGCCATTCACGATTGCCCGTGGTCTCAGTGGGGAGCCTGCTGCCGCCCAATCTGGGCATTCCCTGCGTGGATGTGGACAACGAGGGCGGCATGCGCATGCTGACCGAGTGGGTCATCCAGCAGGGGCATCACCATATCGGCTTTGTGAAGGGGCATCCGTTGCACTGGAGCGCGCTCCAGCGCGAGCGGGCGTTCCGCAAGACGATGGCGGACTATGGGCTGCCCACGCGCGAAGAGTGGATTTTTCAGGGGCGCTACACGATTGAGTCGGGGCGCCAGTGCGCCCGTGAGCTGCTCGCTCTGCGTGAGCGCCCCACTGCTGTTATCTGCGCCGATGATGGCTCCGCTGCGGGATTCATTCAGGAGTGTCTGGCACACGGGCTGCGCATCCCCGAAGACCTCTCGGTGGCGGGCTTCGACGACGAACCGCTCGTGCATCCGCTCTGTCCGAACCTGACCACCGTGCGCCACGATAAACACCGCGTCGGCTACCTCGCGGCGCAGCTACTCTACGAGCAGATCGAGTCCGGCACACTTCGCGACGATTCCATCGCTCTTCCCGCCACACTTGTCATCCGCAAAACGGTGGCGCCCCCCAGCGCAGGGCAGGCGCTTGTTGCTCCCCAAATTCCATCGAAGGAGGTTCAACGATGATGCGAATCCTGGCTTTGCTCACAACTCTGTCGCTGATCAGCACAGCGTATGTGCAGGTGCGTGATGACTTCAACGGCGGCTTCAGCCAGCAGTGGCGCTGGACACTGCCGCAAAACGACCCGTTCTGCACCCTGTTCGATAACGCCGTATCGTTTACGAGCAACTCGATGATTATCCAGACGCGCGACGGCGCGATGTTTCAGGCATTCAACTCCCACAAGAATGTGCCCACCCTGCGCGTCGGTCCGAACCTGCCCGAAGAGTGGTACATCGAGACCGTGTTCCGCACCGACTGGAGTACCGTGCCCTTCTATTACTACACGCAGGCGGGAATTGTGATTACGACGGGCGCCCGCAACTACTTCCAGGTGCTGATTACCCGCAACGCGACGGATCAGACCGACACGATTAACGGTTCCACGAACTCGGAGATTGACGACAACTTCGCGTGGGGCGAGCGCGTTACCAACCCATGGACGCCCGATACCGACTGGGTGGGCGTGCGCATCGAGCGCGTGGGGGGTGAAGACCCCCATATCGTGGTCAAGTTCCGCAACTCCGCCACGGGCGGCTGGGTGGAATACGATGGCTTCAACGGCGGGCGCTACTACCCCGGCAGCGGGTTCTATGAGCATATCATGAACCTGCTCTCGCAGGGCGCCCGAATTGGGGTCTACACCGATAACGCCTGCGGGTGTGGGCTGGTGCAACCCTTCGAGTTTGATTACTTCGAGACCAACCTGCCGGTTCTGCCCGTGGGCGATGTGAACAGCGACAACCTTGTTGATGACGCCGACTTGCTGGCGGTGCTGTTCGCCTTCGGCAGCAGCGGCGACTGCCTCGACGAAGATGTGAACGGCGACGGCACGGTGGACGATGCCGACCTGCTTGCCGTGCTGTTCAACTTCGGTTCGGGCGGCTAAGCAACCCTGCTGGCGCGGCAATCTTGCCGCGCCAGCCCCTGAAACCGATGGAGGTTCTGACAATGAAGCGCAACGGCTTTACACTGATTGAACTGCTGGTGGTGATTGCCATTATTGCCATTCTGGCGGCGATTCTGTTCCCTGTGTTCGCGCAGGCGCGTGAGAGCGCCCGTAAGACCCAGTGTGCCTCCAACGCCCGTCAGGTCGGGCTGGGCACGCAGATGTATCTGCAGGACTACAACGAGGTCTACCCGATCGGCTATTTTGACGCCCGCTCCCGAATTGGGCGCGAGATTATCTGGCACTTTTTAATCTCGCCCTATATGGGGGAGGGACGCTTCGAGACCTATAACGACGGCGCGAACCCAACCCGACCCGCGCCAGCGGTGCGCAGCTGCCCCTCGGCGACCTATCGGAGCGCGCTGGCGTATTCAATGAACGAGCGCATCGGGGGCAACGGCTTCGCGCAGGGCGCAAACGACACATGGCGCTGCTCGAATAACCTGAACCCCTGTCTGCCCGCGTCGCTGGCGATGCTCACCCACCCTGCCGAGACGATTGCCTACGGCGACGGCACGCAGAACCAGCAGTGGGCGGGCAACTGCGGCGCGCTCTACTGGTGGACGCCGGGACTGCTCAACGGTTGGGGCGGTCAGCCTGCACGCACAGAAGCCGAATGGGACACCATTGACCGCGACTTCAACGGGCTGGGCGCGAACCTGAACGCCGCCTTTCAGGTGCGCTACCGCCACGGGGGCAAGGTCGCCGTGCTGGTGTGGGCAGATGGGCATGTGAAACCGCTCCGCCGCGGCGCGATCAAAATCCCATGGAACTGGCAGCTGGGAGGCGATAATCCCGACGAGAACAATCCCAACATTCGGTGAGGGCGATGCAATACTCCCGTACCCTCCAGTTTTCAGGCTACACATGGCGCGTGAAGCGTCATACGAGTCCTGTCGGTCCGGGTCCGAACTACTTCTCGGACTCGGACTGCAATGTGTGGGTGGACTCGCGCGGGCGGCTGCACCTGAAAATCACACGCGTGGGCAATCGCTGGGAATGCGCCGAGGTCATCTGCACCCGCTCGCTGGGCTACGGAACCTACCGCTTCTACCTGGAGAGCGAAGTGCATGACCTGGACCCGAAGGTGGTGCTGGGGCTTTTTACATGGAGCGATGATCCCGCCTACGGACACCGCGAAATCGATATCGAGTTCGCGCGTTTTCAGGGACCCACGGGACCCAACGCCTACTACACGCTGGTGCCCCATCTGGGGTATGACCCCCAGCGCCAGCATGCCTTTGAGTGGCTGGCGCACATTCCCCGTTCGGTTCACCTGTTCCGCTGGGAGCCGAGCCGCATTTTGTTCCAGAGCATTCGGGGGCATCGCGTGCCGCCGCCAGACCCGAAATATCTCTATCGCGAATGGGTCTATTCAGGTCCGAACCGCCCGGTACCCGGCGGTGAAAACCCCCGCATGAACCTGTGGCTGCTGAACGGGGAGCCACCCACCAACGGGCGCGAGGTGGAAGTGGTGATCACCCGCTTCGAATACCTGCCTTTGTGAAGACGATGCGTGCGATTCTGGTCCTGTTGGGTGCGTGCCTCATCGCAACAACGCCTGCCCAGAGAGTCTGGGACGACTTTCTGGGTGGGCTAAGCTCCCAGCTCCCCTGGGGGTGGCAGGTGTCGGGCAACACACCCCATAACACCTACGATTCGGCTTTTGTGCAGTATGATGGCGAGCGGCTGGTGATAACGATGCGCTCTGGCACGCTCTATCAGGGCTACAACTCGATTCGGAATGTGCCCAATCTGCCTGTGGTGCCGCTGCGTGCTGACTGGCGCATTGAAGCGCGGGTGCAACTGCTTCGCAACAGCGCCAGCAACGCCTATGTGCAGGCGGGCGTGGTGTTGTTTCGGGATGCCGACCACTACCTGAACTACCATCTGGTGCTGGAGCCGGGCACGAACCGCCTGTTTGTCAGCACGGGCGCGGAGTGGGCAGGGCAGTATCAGCCGCCGGGCGTGGCGTCGGCTTCGTGGGCGCCCAGCCAGAGCGAGACCGTGCGCCTGCTGATTCGCCAGCGCGTGCCAGGGGGCGCAATCCATTTCTACTACGACCTCGAAGATGGGCTGGGCTGGCGCGAGGCGTCAGGTTCGCCAATTGCCCCCTCCGCCGTGCCTGCCTTAGAGGCGTTCCTGACGCAGGGCGGTTTCGTGGGGTTATATACCGACACAGCGGGCTGGAGCGGGGTTAACCCGCCCGTAGCGCGGTTTGACTATCTGGAGATAGAGCAGACACCCCTGCCTCAGGATGTAAATGCCGACGGCTGCGTGGACGACGCCGACCTGCTCGCGGTGCTGTTCGCATTCGGGCAATCGGGCTGCGCTCTGGAGGCGGACACCAACGCCGACCGCGTGGTGGACGATTCGGATTTATTGGCGGTGTTGTTTGCTTTCGGGAGCGGGTGTCAGGGGTAGCCCCGAACAGAGGAGGGTTCCCCCTTTGAGCAGGAGGAACCCTGAAAGCGAGAGCGTCGGGGCGCCTTTCAGAACCGTTCAAACAGCCCTGCGGCGCCCATGCCGCCGCCGACGCACATGCTCACGATGCCCCAGCGTCCGCCGCGTTTGCCAAGCGCGTTCAATAGCGTTGTGGTCATGCGGGCGCCTGTTGCGCCCAGCGGATGCCCCAGCGCCACCGCGCCGCCGTTCACATTCAACCGTTCGCGCGGCAAATCGGGCAGCTGGCGCAACACCGCCAGCACCTGTGCCGCAAACGCCTCGTTAATCTCAAACAGGTCAATCTCATGTAGGGATTTGCCTGTTTTCTGGAGCAGTTTCGGGATGGCGTAGGCGGGACCGATACCCATCGTTTCGGGGGGCACGCCTGCCAGCGCATAGTTCACAAAGCGCCCGATGGGCTGGATGCCCAGCTCTTTCACCTTGCGCTCGCTCATCAGCACGACCGCCGCCGCGCCGTCGCTCCGCTGGGAGGCGTTGCCTGCTGTTACCGTGCCATCTACCTTGAAAACGGGTTTCAGCTTCGCCAGCGCTTCCAGGCTGGTGTCCGCGCGGGGTCCCTCGTCGCGCTCGAACACGAAACGGTTCTCATGCACCGTGCCGTCTTTGACGATGCGCTCATGCACCTCTACGGGCACAATCTCGCCCTCAAAAGCGCCTTCGGCTTGCGCCCGCAGCGCCTTCTGGTGGCTTTCGTAGGCGAACTGGTCTGCCTCCTCGCGCGTGATGCCGAACTCCGCGACCAGGTTCTCGGTGGTCATGCCCATGCCCAGATAGGCGTCGGGGTAGTGCTTCGTCAGGTAGGGGTTGGGGCGGAACACATGCCCCTCCATCGGCACCATCGACATGCTTTCCGTACCGCCCGCGATTCCGACATCAATCTGACCTGTCTGGATACGCTGGGCGATAATGGCAATCGCTTCCAGCCCTGAAGCGCACATGCGGTTGACCGTCGCGGCGGGCACGGTTACGGGAAGTCCCGCGCGTAGCACCGCGATTCGGGCGACATTCATGCCCTGCTCTGCTTCGGGCACGGCACAGCCCAGCACGACATCTTCAATCTGGCTGGGGTCTAAGCCGGGCACGCGCTCGATGGCGGCTTTGATCGCGAACGCCGCGAGGTCATCGGGGCGTGTGTTGCGCAGGCTTCCGCGCGGCGCCTTGCCAATCGGCGTGCGAACTGCCGATACGATATATGCCTCTTGCATAGGGTTCACCTCTGCGCATAGTTTACCCGATGGTAAAATTTTCGCCCCTCATGGTATAATCCCCTCGTATGGACAAGGTGCTGATTACCGGCGGTGCGGGATTTCTGGGTTATCATCTGGCGCACCATTTCGCGCAAAAAGGGGTTGCTGTGGCGCTGCTGGATATTGCGCCCTATGAAGAGTCGGAATACCCCGCTGGCACGGAGTTTTATCATGGCGATGTGCGCAATCGCGAGCAGGTGCGCGCGGCGCTGGAGCAGGCACGCCCGCGCTGGGTGATTCACGGCGCGGCGGCGCTCCCCCTGTGGAAACCGCAGGACATCTTCAGCACCAATGTAGAAGGCACGCGAATTGTGCTGGAAGAGTCGTTCCGCGCGGGCGTTGAGCGCGTGGCGCATGTCTCCTCAACCGCTGTGTACGGTGTGCCCCTCAAGCACCCGATTGAAGAAGACGACCCCCTGGTAGGAGTGGGACCCTACGGTGAAAGCAAAATTCAGGCGGAGCAGGTCTGCCTTGAGTTCCGCGAGAAGGGGCACATCGTGCCGATTATTCGCCCGAAGACATTCATCGGGCAGGCGCGACTGGGCGTGTTCCAGATTCTCTACGACTGGGTGGAGTCGGGCGCCCGCATCCCGATGATTGGCAGCGGACGCAACCGCTACCAGCTGCTGGAGGTTACCGACCTCGCGGAAGCCTACTACAAAGTCTGCACGGTAGACCCCAGCATGGCAAACGATACTTTTAACATCGGCGCGGAGCGGTTCCAAACGGTGCGGGAAGACCTTCAGGCGCTCTGCGACTTCGCAGGCAGCGGCGCGCGCCCAATGGGAACCCCAGCAGGGCTGGTGAAGTTCATCCTGCGCATTCTGGAGGCGCTCAAGCTCTCGCCCCTTTACAAGTGGGTCTACGAGACTGCTGACAAAGACTCATTTGTCTCCATCGAGCGGGCGAAGGCGAAGCTGGGCTGGCAGCCGCGCTATAGCAACGCCGAGGCGCTCATCCGCTCCTACGAATGGTACCTGGAGCATGCTTCGGGGCTGGAGGTGGGCACGGGTGTGACGCACCGCGTGGCGTGGGAGCAGGGCGCGTTGAAGGTGTTCAAGTGGCTTTTGGGCGGGCGGAAACGCCCCCAGAAACGCGCCGCCGCGCGCTCATAAGCCCCAGCAGCGACCAGCACGCCCCGAAAACGACGATCCAGTCGCCATAGCGCCCGTAAAGCGTGGCGCGAGACGACAGCGACACTGTTTGCACCTGCACCTTCGGAGTGAACGGCTCCACACGAACCATTTCGCCTGTGGGCGCGATAAACGCGCTGTAGCCTTCGGGGGCGCACCGCACCACCCAGCGACGGGTTTCCACCGCACGCAACACACTAAACGCCAGATGCTGTTCCAGCGCGGGCGTGCGCCCAAACCACGACTCGTTGGAACCGACCCACAGCAGGTTCGCCCCCCGCGCTGCCAGCCCCCGCGCAATCCACGGGTAGGTGGACTCCATACAGATGACCGCGCCAATCCGCAATTCGCCCGCGGCGAGCGGTTCTAACCGCGCCCCTGCCTGCAGGTCTTCTTCCACCACCCCAAACCACGCCAGAAACGGCAGGTATTCCCGAAAGGGCACGGTCTCGCCCAGAGGCACTAACTGCACTTTGTCGTGATAGCGCCATGCCCCGTCAGGCAGAAAGAGATGCGCTGTGTTCGCCCACTGATCGGCGACAGGGTTGACCAGCCGATAACCGCCCACGAGAATCGCGGCGCCTGTTTCCCGAGCCAGTTGTTGCCAGCGTTCAAACGCTACGCGGCTTTCGGGCATCGGATACGGCTCCAGCACTTCGGGCAGGGCGATCAGGTCGGGGTGCGCCTGCCCCGCCTGACGCACCAGCGCTTCGATCTGCTCACGAATCGGCTCCCATTCGGCAGGGGCGTAGGGGCGGGCGAGGTTCACATTCGGCTGCACAATCGCCACACGCGCTGTGGGCGGCGCGTTTTGGCTCTGGCGCAATATCAGCACCCCATACCCCAGCCAGCCCGCCCAGAAAGCTGCACCCACGCCAAGCGCGAGCCGCCACTGTCGGGCGCGCCACGCATACGCCAGCAATGCGTTCCAGAACAGAATCAGCCACTCCAGCCCCCACGCGCCGATGGTGTCCGCTATCTGAAGCAGCACGGGAACCCGATAGAGCGCAGGCGCCATCTGACCCCACACAAACGCAAATGCGCCCAGCCCCCGCAACCACTGAAAAAAGACCCAGACCCCCGACGCCCCCAATACGCCCCACAGGTTCAGCGGCATGCGCCCTATCAGTGCCCCCGCCAACCCTGCGAAACACGCGCTGAGCGCCGCCACCAGCACAAGCCCCACGATGCTCATCAACACACTCCCCGTGCGCAGGTGAATCAGATAGCCCAGACTGTAGCCCAGCGTTAGCGCATAGACTGTCCACCAGAGCCACGCCCAGCCAAAGCCCGCACGCATGGGTTTACCATGCAGGACGCCGAATAAAACCGCAGGCGCGAAAAGCAAAGTCCACCACAAGCCCAGTGGCGGATGGGCAAGCCCCGCCAGCACCGCCGAAACCAGCACCAGCCCTGCTGTGCGCATGGTGGGTAGTGTACCCCCGTTCGGGTACAATCTTGGAAGCGATGAAAGCCGTTACCTATCGGGGCGTGCAGATAGAGGTGCAGGAAGCGGACATCACCGAGCAGGCGGTGGACGCGATTGTGAACGCCGCCAATAACGAACTGATTCTGGGTTCGGGCGTGGCAGGGGCGATTCGGCGCAAGGGCGGTGAGAGCATTCAGGAAGAGTGCCTGAGGCACGGACCCATCAAAGTCGGGGAGGCAGCAATCACGGGCGCAGGCAACCTGCCTGCGAAATATGTGATTCACGCCGCCAGCATGGCGCTGGGAGGACGCGCCACCGCCGAGAGCATTCGTTCCAGTGTGGCGCACACCCTGCGCCTCGCCGAAGAACACGGCGTGCGCTCCATCGCCTTCCCTGCAATCGGCATGGGAATTGGCGGCTTCCCGCTTCATGAGGGCGCAAAACTGATGATGGAAACGCTCAAAACCCATCTGGACGGGGGCAGTGCGCTGGCGACGGTGCGCTTCTGCCTGTTCGGTCAGGAAGCGTACCAGGCGTTCGCCCACGCTCTGCAGGAGGTGTTCGGTGAAGCCTGACCTGCGCCTCTCGGTGGTCATCCCCGCTTATAACGAGGAGGCGCGCATCGAAAGCACGCTGGAGCGGGTAATTGCCTATCTGAACGAAGGCTGGCAACCCTACGAGATTCTGGTGGTCAGCGACGGCAGCACCGACCGCACGGAGGCGATTGTGCAGGCGTTTGCCGCGCGCCATCCGCAGGTGAAACTGCTCGCCTACCAGCCCAATCGCGGCAAAGGGCATGCCGTGCGCTACGGGATGCTGCGGGCGCAGGGGGAGTGGGTGCTTTTCAGTGATGCCGATTTAGCCACCCCGATTGAAGAGCTGGAAAAACTGGCGCGTGCGCTGGAATCGGGCTACGCCATTGCGATTGGCTCGCGCCCCCTGCGCGAGTCGCAGCTGATTGTGCGCCAGCCGTTCTATCGCGAATGGGCAGGACGCGCCTTCAATAAGGTCGTGCAACTGCTGGCGGTGCGCGGCATTCATGACACCCAGTGCGGTTTCAAACTTTTCACCCGCGAAGCGGTGCAAGCCATCTTCCCACGCTGCCAGCTGGACGGCTTCAGCTTCGATTTTGAGGCGCTCTACTATGCCCAGCGGATGGGTTACCCGATTGCCGAAGTGCCTGTGCGCTGGATGCATCAGGAGGGTTCCAAGGTACGCCTTCTGCGGGATGGCTTGCGGATGCTCCGTGACCTCGTGTGGCTCCGTCTGCATGCGATGCGGCAGGGGCAGCTCCCGCAAATGGCGCCCGTCCAGAAAACGAAGGAGTAGCAGGCAGGGAAGTTCCTGCCTGCTACAAAGCATTTATTCGCGCTCGTCTATCGGCTTGAAGACCAGGTCGCGCGGACCTGCATAGTCGCTTCGCGGGCGGATGAGGCGGTTATCGTCGTGCTGTTCGATCACATGCGCTGTCCAGCCCACAATGCGTGCCGCGGCGAAAATCGGCGTGTAGAGCGGAATGGGAATCCCCATCATGTAGTAAACGGTTGCGGCGGGGAAGTCCACATTCGGGTGGAGGTTCTTCTCGCGCAACATCACGCGCTCCATGATGTTCTGGATTTCGTAGAGGTCGGTGCGTCCTGTTTGCTCCGCCAGCTGGCGGACCCAATCTTTGAGAATCACGGCGCGGATGTCGCCCGTTTTGTATTCGCGATGCCCGAAGCCCATGATGCGTGCTTTCTGGGCGAGTTTTTCCATGACCCAGCTTTCGGCGCGTTCGGGCGAGCCAATCTCAAGGATGGCTTCCATCGCCGCTTCGTTCGCGCCGCCGTGCAACGGTCCGCGCAGTGCCCCGATCGCCCCTACGACAGCGGAGTACATATCCGCCAGCGTAGAAGCAATCACATGGGCGGTGAAGGTAGAGGCGTTGTAGCCATGTTCGGCGTAAAGGATGAAGGTCAAGTTCATCACACGGGCGTGGAGCGGTTCTGGCTCGCGCCCAAACAGCACATACAGGAAGTTCTCGGCATGCCCCAGCTCGTTGCGCGGAGCCACGGGTTCCTGACCCTGCAGGATGCGATAGGCGTTTGCCACCAGCGTTGGCATACAGGCGGTGAGCCGTATCGCCTTATTCAGGTTCGCGTCGTGGGAGTTATCGTCGGCTTTCGGGTCCAGCATGCCCAGCGTGGCGACCCCAACCTGCAGCGCCGCCATCAGGTTCCCGCCTTTGGGAAGCGCCTTCAGGGTGGCGTAGACCTCCGCAGGCAACTCGCGGTGCGCCTTAAGCTGGGATTCAAACTCGGAAAGCTCGCGCCGATTGGGCAGCTTGCCCAGCAGAATCAGATAGGCGACCTCTTCGAACGAGCAGTTCGCCGCGAGGTCACGGATGTCATACCCGCGGTAAATCAGGCGGTTCTCGGCGGCAATCACATCCGAGATTTTGCTGATTCCTGCGGTCACGCCTTCGAGCCCAGGACGATACGGAATAATGTCTTTCTCTGCCATCGTTACCTCCGCTATTAGGATACCCGATTACCCGCAACCTCTCCCGAAAGCGAACAGCACCTCCAGCAGGTCCGCATCGTCCACGATGCCGTCGCCGTTCACATCCACTGGGGCGAAGGTGGTGTTGCCGAAGGCGAACAGCACCTCCAGCAGGTCCGCATCGTCTACGCAACCGTCCTGATTCACATCCGCTAAAAAGGCGAGAGTTTCCGTGTTGACCGCATAATGAAGGGTAATCCGACGCCATGTGAAGGGTTCCAGTAAAAGCACCCACTGGAACGCGCCTGCCACATCGCCCGTGAAAGGCAGGGAACCGTTCACCAGCTGGGTGGGTTCTCCGTCCAGAAGGCGGTCTAAAGTAGCGGACCACCCCTGAACCTCCCAGAAAGTGGGCGGATTTAGGGGTGTGAGGTAGCAAAAGTCGTTGTTAGGCGCTTCGAATCGGAGCCGTTCGCCTGCGGAAGTGGCGGTATTGGTGTGATTTTGTCCGATGTCGGGGTCAAAGTAGTGAAACAGATGCACGCGTTGCGGCTCGAAGTTAAAGTTCAGTACCAGCGCGTCGATACGCAGAGTGGCACGCTCTGCACCCTCACCGCGCAGCGAATAGGTGGTCGCAATGATGAGACCGCCCTCGTTATAGATCAGGGTCGCCCGACTGGCGGCTTCCTGCTCAAAGGAGTAAAGCGAAGCCAGTGCTTGCTCCTGAGTATTGGTACCCTCACGGCGGAACCACCAGCCCAGCTGGTAGAGATGATCGCGCCCGGCGACGAGCCAGTCGGTGTTGTTCAGCAGGGAACGGAATGGGCTACCCTGCAGATCGCGCAGGCGGAAGGTGGTCTCCCCGTCGATGAGGACCACTTCGGTGGGCAGCTCCGCCAGCACGCGCAGGCGGTAGTAGCCACCCCATGTGCCAAACCCGCGCACCACCACAAAGTAGGCCCCGGCGCTGGCGTTGGGAATGACGACTTCCGAGGCGCCCCCGTTCAAAGTATCCCAGTCGGAATCGTCGTTGGAGAAAATTTCGCCTGTGGAGGTATGCACCTCAATCACGGTGTCCACATAGGTTTCCGTGCGAATGCGCAGGTAGCTGGCACTGCCAGAAACCTTAAATCGGTAGATATCCATATCACCGCCACCGTAGCTCAGGAAGCCGAAAGTGGGGCTAATCAGCTCGCCTCCGGTGAAACTACCCAGTCCAAACGCTTCATCAAACGAGTTGTTTGGTTCCGTGGGGTCGGTGTCGGGTGCCTGAGTGCCCGGGAACACCCGCAGGGCATACCGGCACAAGCCGATGTTGAACCGATAAGCGACTTCCACAATATAGGTTCCCGCAGAGAGGGTAAGGGTCAATCCGGGGGCGTTTCCATTAGGGACATTCGGGTTGCCCCCTGAGGCGGCGCTTCCCAGAATCTCGCCGCTGGCGTTGTAAAGCGTCATCACGGGGTCGCGGTTAGAATCCACCCGCAGCGAATAGACACCCTGCTGAGAAATCGTAATCTGATAAAAGTCCCGATCGCCCTGCGGCGTAATCTGGGCGTTCCAGACGACACAACCGCGCTGGCTATTCAGGGAAGTCCCAATCACCTGAGGCGCGCCGAAGCTATCGTTCGGCTCACTTTCCCGGACGGGCGCCATCTGAATTTGCGCCCCCGCAACGGCAAGGAGCGTCCCTACACCTGCCAAAACAGTCCACCATCGCATAGCTCATCTCCTTTCCCCGCAACAGGGATTATACCTTCCTGCGACAATTGGAGGTGCTGGGGGATAACCCCAGCACACCTTTATGTTTGATGGCGTTCGCGCTCTTGCTGAACCAGCACACGCCGCAGAATCTTGCCCGAAGGCGACTTGGGAATCTGCTGCACGAACTCGATGCGCCGAATCTTTTTGAACGGCGCCACGCGCTCGGCAACATACTCCATGAGGTCTTCGGCGGTCGTGGGAATATCGGGCTTCAGCACCACGAACGCTTTGGGCACTTCGCCCGCTTCGGGGTCGGGGCTGGGAATCACCGCCGCGTCGGCAACTGCCGGGTGGGTCAACAGCACCGCCTCCAGCTCCGCAGGCGCTATCTGCAAGCCCTTGTATTTGATCATCTCCTTCACGCGGTCCACGATGTAGAAATAGCCATCCTCGTCCACATAGCCGACATCGCCTGTGCGGAGCCAGCCTTCGGGCGTGAGGGTAAACGCGGTGGCTTCCGGAGCATTCAGGTACCCCTTCATCACCTGCGGACCGCGAATCCAGATTTCGCCCTCTTCGCGCACGCCTTTCGGGTTGCCCGTGTTGAGGTCTACCACCATACACTCGGTGTTCGCTATTGGCGGACCTACCGAGCCAAGCTTGATCTTCGCAGGGTCTTCGGGGTTCACATGCGTTACGGGGCTGGTTTCGGTCAGCCCGTAGCCCTGCATGACGATGCACCCCAGTCGCTGGGACGCCTCCTGCGCCAGCTCCGCGCTCAGGGGCGCCGCGCCCGACATGATAATACGCAGGTGCGACAGGTCGTACTGCGACACAATCGGATGCTTGGCGAGCGCCAGAATAATCGGCGGCACAAGATTGGCGCGGGTGATGCGGTAATCCTGCATCAGTTTCAGGAACTGCTCCAGATCAAAGCGCGGCATCGTAACAATCGTGATGCCCTTATACAGACAAAGGTTGAGAATCACCAGCATGCCGTAGATATGATAAAAGGGCAACACGCCGATCACGCGCTCGTCCGATTGCAGGTTCACGCCCGACCCCAGCACCTGACACATGTTCGCCACGAGGTTATAGTGGGTGAGCATCACGCCCTTTGGCAGCCCTGTGGTGCCGCTGGAGTAGGGAAGTACCACGAGGTCGTTCTGGGGGTCTATGGCGACTTCGGGCGGTTCGGCGTCGGCGAGCAGCGCCGTGAAGGGTGTCGCGCCTTCGCCCTCGCCAATCACAAACACCTCCTGAACACCCGCCTTCTCCGCCGCAGGGAGCGCCTTCTCCAGCAGTGGACCCACCGTCACGAGAAACTTCGCGCCTGAGTCTTTGAGCTGGTAAGCCAGTTCGTCCGCCGTGTAGAGCGGGTTCGCAGTGGTGACGACCCCCCCTGCCAGCGCGGTTCCGTGGAATGCCAGCGCGTATTCAGGCAGGTTAGGGCAGTAAATCCCCACCACCTCGCCTTTTTTCAGCCCGCGCTTCGCCAGGTTGCCCGCAACGCGCCGCACGCCCGCCCACAACTGAGCATAAGTTAAGGTTCGCCCCGACGGACCGTCAATTAGCGCGGGCTTCTCACCGAAAGACTCCGCATGCTGATAGACAAACGGCACTAACCCCACGCTGGGTATGGATACCTCTGCGTATGGACTTTTGAAAATCATCGCAGTTTGCCTCCTCAAGTGTTATATACCCAGCACGGAGGCATTTTCCTGCCATGCTCAGGGCGCCATCCCTGCGAGGGGCAGTCCTGAAGTTGGCTCCCAGCCCATCAGCAGGTTCAGATTCTGGATGGCTTGTCCTGCCGCGCCCTTGACGAGGTTGTCGATAACGCTGATTACGACCGCCATGCGTGTGCGGGCGTCAATCGTCAGCCCGATGTCGCAACGATTGGAGCCGTACACATCGCGGGTGGCGGGGAACTCTCCCAGCGGGCGTACCTGTACGAAGGGCTGGTTCGCGTAAAATGCGCTGTAGAGCGCGTGCAAATCCTGCAGGGCGACAGGCTGGGTTAGCGGCGCGTAGGCGGTTGCCAGAATTCCCCGTGTCATCGGCACGAGGTGGGGGGTGAAGCGAATGCGCACGGTGCGTCGCGCGATCCCCTGCAGGGTTTGCTCCATTTCGGGCGTGTGTCGGTGCTTTTCCACGGCGTAAGCCTTGAAATTCTCGTCCAGTTCGGTGAACAGATAGTCCACGCTCACGCGCGATCGCCCTGCGCCCGACACGCCCGACTTGGCGTCCACCACAATCCGCTCGCTGTCCACGAGGTCTGCCTGTAGCAGGGGCGCAAGCGCGAGCGCGCTCGCGGTGGGGTAGCAGCCAGGGTTCGCAATCAGTCGTGCAGAGGCATATGCTGCGACGGGTGTGAGTTCAGGCAAGCCGTAGAGCGCCTCGTTCAGCAGGTGGGGAGCCGTATGGGTTTTGCCATACCACTCCTGAAACACGCCCGGTTCTTTGAGGCGAAAATCGGCGGAAAGGTCAATCACTTTAACGCCGCGCTCCAGCAGTTCGGGCGCATGCTCCATCGCGAAGCCCGTTTCGCCTGCCAGAAACACCACTTCGCATTTTTCGGCGAGCGTATCGGGGTCATAAGCAGTCAGCGGGGGCAGCGTCAGCCCATGCAGGTGGGGTAGCACGGCGCTGAGGGGCTTGCCCGCTTCCGAACGCGAGGTCAGCGCGGTAATCTGCACCCGCGGATGCTGGCTCAACAGGCGTACCAGCTCGCTGCCGGTGTAGCCCGTCGCGCCGACAATCCCCACCTGCACAAGAGATTTCATGCTCAGCCCACCAGCTCTTCGGGGCAGAACCAGAGGTTAATCTCATACGCGGCAGCCTCGGGGTCGGAAGAGCCGTGGATCACATTCTGCTCAATATCCAGCCCGAAGTCGCCGCGAATGGTGCCTGGCGCGGCGTTCAGCGGGTTCGTGGCGCCCATCATCTGGCGCGTGACTTCAATCGCGTTCGGGCACTCCAGCACCATCGCCACCACAGGACCTGAGGTGATGAAACGCACCACATCCTCGAAGAAAGGCTTGTCGCGATGCACGGCGTAGTGGCGCTCCGCCAGCTCGCGGGTGGGGTGAACCATCTTCAGCCCCACAATCCGGATGCCGCGCCGCTCGAAGCGCTGAATGATTTCGCCTACCAAGCCTCTCTTTACGCCGTCAGGTTTGACAAACACAAGGGTACGCTGAATTTCTGCCATTTTTTGCCTCCTTACACGGCGAAAGTATACCCGAAAGGGCGCAAGTGGGGTATAATCTGGTAAGTGGTGTTTCTGGCACCCCACAACACACTCGAAAGGAGGAACGATGCGATGAAGCGATTACTGTGTGGCACAATAGCGCTGCTGTGGGCGACGGGACTTGTTAGTGCGCAGGTCGTCATCAACGAGTTCGCCTACGATGATACCGGCACCGACGATGTAGAGTTCGTTGAACTCTACAACGCAGGCAGCACCGCAGTTGACATCAGCGGCTGGACGCTTCAGAGTGGAGACCAGCTGACAGGCGACAACAACGCGGACTACACCATCCCCTCAGGCACAGTGCTTCAGCCCGGCGACTACTATGTGATTGGCTCCGGCAATGTGCCGAATGTGGATCTGGTGGTGGGCGCGAACAACCTGTTTGAGAACGATAACGAGTGGACCGTGTTGCGCGACGCGAACGGCAATGTGGTGGACGCGATTGCTTACGAGACCAACAAAGCGCCTGACCTCACCACATGGGTGCCCGCGGATGTGATTCCGCAGTTGGGTCCGGGAGTCTGGGGCAACTACATTACGCTCCAAGTAAGCGCCACGACCGACGACACCCTGCTTTCTATAGGGCGCTGGCGCGACGGCTACGACACCAACAACAACGGCAACGACTTCGGGCATATGCCGTGGACGCCGGGCGCAGCCAACAACCCCAATGTGTTCAGTGGCTCGATGGTGATGAACTTTGACAGCCTGAATGTGTACGATTTCGTACCGAACCTGAGCGGCTCGTTCCGTGCGCCGCGCGCGATTGACCCCACTCAGGGCGACCCCAGCTATGCCACAACTCCCAACCCGAACAGCATTCCCGCTTCCCCGCAGGGCGGCAACGCCATGATTGTCTGGGACTGGGCAGGCGGCGGCAACATGGCGACCTCCACCGCTATCTTCGATGGGCGTGCAGGGTACGAACTGTACATCTACATCGATACCGCGCTCCCAGTACCCGGTCAGCTGGAATCGTGGATGATTGGCGTGCTGGGCACCTGCGATTCGTTCTATAACATTCCTTATCGCTCTCTGGTGAACGCGGGCGGAATGACAGGCATTGGCTGGTACTTCCGCCGCGCCAATACCACCACTGCCGACCCCACAGAAGTCAAGCTGCGCCTGTTGAATGCAGGCACGGGCGGCGACAGCAACCCGAACGGCAACAACACCTGGCAGAACTACGGCGAGATTGATCTCTCCGGACTGAGTTCGGGCTGGTACCGCCTGCGGCTGGAGGTGCGCGGCAACCGCATTATTGGCGTGTTTGGCGGCACCTACGGCTCGCTGAGTGACGGAACCCTGATTACAGCAACCGCCACGCCGAACCAGTACGGTTCGTTCTACATCGGCTATCGTGAGGTGTTCACAGATGACAGCTCCACCAACCCCGTTCGCATCGACGCGCTTCGCCTCTTCGTGCCCATCGAGGGCGATGTGGACGGCAACGGCTGCGTGGACGACGCCGACCTGCTGGCGACGCTGTTCGCCTTCGGCGGCACCGACCCGCTGGCGGATGTGAACGGCGATGGGACAGTGGACGACGCCGACCTGCTGACCGTACTGTTCAACTTCGGCACGGGGTGCTAACATAATCAACACGGGGACAGGAACCTCACCTGTCCCCGTTGCTTTCATCGTTTGTCTCCCGGCGCACGAGCAGCGAGAACACCACGCTTGTGAGCAGTACGCTCGCGATAAACCCCAACGATGCCCCAGGAGGAATTTTATACACCGAGGCAAGGAGCATCTTTACCCCCACAAACGAGAGAATCACCGCCAGTCCGTAGTGCAAGTAAACGAATCGGTTCATCATCCCCGCCAGCACAAAAAAGAAGGTGCGCAAGCCCAGAATGGCGAAGGCGTTGGAAGTATACACAATAAACGGGTCGCGGGAAATCGCTAACGCGGCGGGAATGGAGTCCAGCGCGAACAGGAGGTCGGTGCTTTCAATCAAAATAAGCGCAATGAACAGGGGAGTGGCGACCAGTCGTCCATGCTGGCGTATGAGGAAGTGCCCGCCATGATAGACGGGCGTGATGCGCAGAAAACGGCGGGCGATGCGCATCACGAGATTGCGTTCAATCTCCACCTCTTCGGAGGGCTTTAGCAGGAGGCGCAGAGCCGTCAAGATAAGAATCAACCCGAAAACATAGGTCATCCAGTGAAAACGCTCCAGAAGCGCAAGCCCTACCATAATGAAAAGGGCGCGCATCACCAGGGCGCTCAGCACCCCCACAAACAGCAGACGGTGTTGCAGGTCAGGAGCAATCCGAAAGTATCGGAAAATGACCAGAAAGACGAAAAGATTGTCCACGCTCAGGGAGAGCTCAATCAGGTACGCTGAGAAAAACTCCACAGCGCCCTGTCGGCTGTACCATATCGCGATGCCGCTGTTGAACAGAATCGCCAGAGCGACCCAGAGACCCGCCCAGAAAAGGGCTTCCCGCGGCTTTACCGCGTGTGGGGTGCGATGCACCACGAAGAGGTCCACCGCCATCAGACCGCCCACAATCAGCACAAACGCGAGCCAGAACTCCGCTGTTATCGTTAGCATGGCTGTGCCCATAAAAAAATGCGAGACCTCCATTGCCGTGATGCACAGCAATGGAGGTCTCGCGTTTCGTGATGAACCCCGGCTGGTTTTTTCCAGCGTCCTGACGAGGTTCATCCCTGCGGAGCAGGCGCTACTCCCCTCCGTGTGCTTAATTATACCCCATGGGGTACAACATAGCCGATGGAGATGCTTTTGCACTGGGATGAGCAGCTGTTTTTCTGGATTTTTGAGGGCTGGCGTGCCGACTGGCTCACGCCCGTGATGGTGTTTCTTTCGGATGCGCTGAAAAGCCTGCCTGCGAGGGTGGGGGTGCTGCTCTTCTGGGGCTGGATGGTGTGGCGTGGGGGTAAACTGCGACAGTTTGCGCTCCTCTTAGTGCCCGTTTTGATTCTGACCAACGAGACCAGCGACTGGCTGAAAGCGTGGGTGGGGCGCGAGCGCCCGTGCGTGGCGTTGCCGATAGAACCCATCACGGGGCGGCTCACTTCGGGGTCGTTCCCGTCGGCGCACGCGGCGAACATGGGGGCGGTGGTCGCGCTGGCAGGCGCAATTGGCGGCTGGCGTCAGGCGCTTTACTGGGGCTGGCTGCCGCTGATGGTGGGGCTATCGCGCGTGTATGTGGGCGTGCATTACCCCTCGGATGTGCTGGGGGGCTGGCTGCTGGGCGCGCTCTACGGCTGGGGCGTGGGCTGGCTCTGGTGTAAAATCACGGCGCGGCGGGTGTCCACCCCATCCGAATCGAGTCCGTCCAGCCGTGGCGAGTAGGGCACGATTCGCGACACGCCGCCCGTCATCGTTACGCCCAGCCAGTGCTGGGCAACCGCCGTGGTGATGGGGTTGTGCGTAACGATCAGCACCTGTGTGGTCTGGGCAATCTCTTTGAGGTGGTCGGCGAAGCGTTGCACATTGCGTCCGTCTAAGGCGGCGTCCACCTCGTCCAGAATGTAGAGCGGGCTGGGGCGCACATCGTTCAGCGCGAAGAGGATGGCGAGGGCGGTGAGCGCGCGCTCGCCGCCAGAGAGCAGTTCCAGTCGCTGACGACGCTTGTTCGGCGGCTGGGCTTCCACGATCACCCCTGCCGAAAGCGGGTCGGCGGCGTCGGTCAGAATCAGGTCGGCGCTACCTCCTTCAAACAGCCGTTTGAATCGCTCCTGAAAGGCGTTTCGTACCTGCTCATAGGTTTGCAGGAATCGGGTGCGGGCGTCGGCGTCAATCTCGTGCAGGTTCTGTTTCAGCTGCTCGCAGGTCGCTTCGAGGTCGTGGCGCTGGCGTTCGAGGGTTTGGTAGCGTTCGGTGAGTCGGGCGTACTCTTCGGTCGCGCCGAGGTTCACCTCGCCCATCTCCTGCAGGGCGCGTCGCAGGCGTTCCAGCTCCGCGCGGTTCACAGGCGGGGGCAGCTCCATAGTAGTGGGGTTTGGCAGTACCTCATCGGGGAAGAGCTGGCTCCACGATTCCTGAACCTCGTTCAGTCGGACTTCGGCGCGGGCGATTTGCACTTCGAGGGCGCGGTCGCGCTCGGCGAGGGCTTGCCGCTGCTGGCGATACGCCTTCGCCTGCTGGGTGAGGTGGAAGCTGGTCTCCAGCAGTTGCTGGCGCTCGTGGCGCATCGCTTCCAGCTGGGTCTGGAGGGCGTCAATTTGCTGGCGTGTGTGCTGAAGTTGCGATTCCAGCTGGGCGCGCTGGGTTTGAATCTGGGCGCGTTCGTGTTGCCAGTGCTGGAGTCGCTGGGCAAGCGTCTGGCGGCGTTGCTGGATGCGCTCCTGCTGGCGTTTCTCGGCTTCGAGTCGCTGCTGGAGTTCGCGAATTTGCGCCTGTCGCTGGGTGTGTTGCGTTCGGAGCGCGGTCAGTTGCTGGAGCGCCTGCTGATAGCGCGATTCGAGGCGCTCACGCTCGGCGTGGAGCGACTCGGCATCGGCGGGTTCGGTCTGGAGTTCCGCCTGCAGGCTTTGTTGCTGCTGGGTTAATTGCGTGAGTTCACGTTCCAGCTGGGTCAGCTCGCGCTGGGCGAGTTTGAGTTCGTTTTCGGCGTGCAGGCGTGCCTGAGTGCGCTCGCGCAGGCGCTGGCGTGCGGTTTCCAGCTCGGCGTGGAGCGTGCGATGCTGAGCGCGCGCGGCTTCCAGCGCCGATTCAGCGTCGGTGAGGTGTTGCTCCGCATGCTGGAGTTGTTTCAGAACTGTGTCCCGTTCGGTCTTGAGGTGGAGCAGGGTATGGCGTTCTTGGGGCGCCGCGCCGCCGCTCAGCACGCCCGAAAGTTGTAGCACTTCGCCTTCCAGGGTTACGATGCGCGTCCAGCGCGGTTCTCCTTTGCGCTCGCGATTCTGGCGCAGGGTTCGGAGCAGGGCAATCGCGTCGTCGAGGGTTTCCACGATCAGCACGCGCCCCAGCAGGTGCTGGATGGCAGGCGCGAACTCTGGCTCGGCGCTCACAAGGTCGTAGGCGCGCCCGATAACGCCCTTCTGGTGGGGCGGTTCAGGCAGGGGCGCGGGTTCCAGCAGGTCTAACGGCAGGAAGGTGAGCCTGCCTGCGTGGTTCTGTTTGAGCCAGTTGATGGCATGCTTGGCATCCGCTTCGGTGGGGGTGATGATGTCGTTGAGCGCGTTCCCCAGCGCGGCGTTGAGCGCGTTCAGATAGGCTTCAGGCACAGACAGCGCACTGCCGACAGGCGTGTAGTGTGGGGGCAGTTCGCCTTTTTTGACCGCCTGCAGCAGGGCGCGCACGGCAGGGCTGGCGCCTTCGCCTGAGAGCAGGCTGGCTTCGAGCGCCCGGGCGCGCGCACGGAGCGTTTCCACCTGACGCTGGGCGTTTTGCACTTCACGCAGGTGCTGTTGCACTGTGCGCTCGCTTTGCCAGTAGGCGCTTTCCAGCTGCTCTACGGCTTCCGAGGCACTCTGCTCCTGCTGGCGAGCGGTCTCGCAGGCATGCTGAACCTGGGCGAGCCGCTGCTGGAGCGCCTCGCGCTGTTGACTCCGTGTGGTGATGGCTTCGGCAAGCAGACTGAGTTTCTGGCGTTTTTCGGTGTATTCGGTCTGCGCTTTGAGCGCGGCGCGGTAGCGTGTTTCGAGCGCCTGCTTCTGCTCGGCGAGCTGGCGGGTTTCGGCTTCGGCTTCTTGCAGCTGGGCGCTCAGGGCGTGAGCCTCGCGCGTTGCCTGCTCCAGTTCGCTCTGGAGCGCTCCCATCAGTTGCAGGCTCTGCGCCTCCTGCTGGTCTAAAGCGCTGGATTCGTCGTGCAGGGCGTTCGCGAGCTCTTCGAGGGCGCGTTCGCGTTCGGCGAGTGTGTTCAGTTGCCCTGTGGTGCGCTCTTCCGCGCTGAGATGCGCCTGAAGCAGGGAGCGCAGGGTGTCCATTTCCGCTTCGAGGGCGCTGATCTGCTGTCCATATTGCTCTGCCTGCGCTTCGCTTTCGGTCATCTGCTGTTCGGTGTGGGCGATTTGCAGGCGCAGTTGCTCGCGCTCCTGGCGGTGGCGATGCAGTTGCGTGTGCAGGCTGTGCCAGTCGTAGAGCAGTCGCTGGCGTTCTCGCTGGCGCAGCTGGGCTTGCAGTTCGCGGTAGAGCAGGGCGCGTTCGGCTTGCTCGCGCATCGGCTCGCGCTGGCGGTCTAACTCGCGCATCACATCTTCCACGCGCTTGAGGTGGAGTTGCGCCGCCTCCAGGTCGCGCAGAGCCTCCTTGCGCCGCTGGCGGTAGAGGCTCACGCCTGCTACCTCTTCCAGCCAGAGGCGTCGGCTTTCGGGGTCGGCGTTCAGAAACGCCTCAATATCGCCCTGCCCCACAATCGCGTAGCCGCCGCGCCCCAGCCCCGTGCCCGCGAACAGGTCTGCCACATCGCGCAGACGGGCAGGGGTTTTGTTAATCCAGCACTCCCATTCGCCTGAGCGGTAGAGGCGGCGCGTAATCTGCACCTCGTCCACATCGAGGGGGAGCCAGCGCGATTCGTTATTGAACCAGAGCGAGACCTCTGCCAGCCCCATCGGCTTGGCGGAGGCGGAGCCGTTGAAAAGCACTTCGGTTGCGTTGGCGGCACGCAGGGCGCGTACATTCGGCTCGCCCAGCGCCCACAGAATCGCGTCCACCAGATTGCTTTTGCCGCATCCGTTGGGACCGACAATCGCGGTGAGCGCGTGCTGGAGTTCCACCTCCATCCGCTGGGCGAAGGTTTTAAAGCCGTTGAGCCGTATGCGTGTGAGCGCCTGCGCCATTCCGTGGCTCCTTAGCGCACCATCGTGCCAATCCCGGTGTCGGTGAAGACCTCAATCAGCAGGGCATGGGGGATGCGCCCATCGATGATGTGGGTGCGGGGCACGCCGCCTTCCAGTGCGGTGAGGCACGCCTGCAGTTTAGGGATCATCCCCCCGCCGACGCGCCCTACCTCAATCATTTTCTGCGCCTGCTCGCGCGTCAGTTCCGAAATGAGCGAGCTGGGGTCGTCGGGGTCGCTGAGGACGCCGGGCACATCGGTCATCAAAATCAGTTTGGCGGCGCCGAGCTTCGCGGACAGCACGCCCGCCACATGGTCGGCGTTCAGGTTGTAGCTTTCGCCCTCGCGTCCCGCGCCAATCGGCGCCACCACCGGGATGTAGCCCGCCTCCAGCAGCGAGTAGAGGATGCTGGGGTGTACCTCCTCCACCTCGCCCACGAAGCCGAGGTCCACTTCGTTCTCTATCTTCCGTGCAATCAGCAAATTGCCGTCTTTTCCCGAAAGCCCGACGGCGCGCCCGCCCTGCTGGTGAATCGCGCTGACCAACCGACGGTTCGTCTTGCCCGTCAGCACCATCTCCACAATCTCCATCGTTTCGGCGTCGGTGACGCGCAAGCCCTGCACGAAGGTCGGCTGCTTGCCCAGGCGCTTCATCGCTTCGGAGATTTCAGGACCGCCGCCATGCACAATCACCGGGCGGATGCCCACGCAGTGCATCAGCACAATATCCTGCATCACCTGCGCGGCGAGACCGTTCTCCACCATCGCGGCGCCGCCGTACTTAATCACAAAAATAGAGCCTCTCCACTTCTGGATATAAGGCAGTGCCTGAATCAGGACTTCCGCCTGAAGTCGCGCGTTTTCGGGTATGCTCATAGGTGGATGGAATTGTACCCTATGAACACGGTAAATCCTTTTTCAGTAAGGCAGATTCGAGCGTGGCTGGACGAGTTTGGCGTGCGCCCTTCCAAAGGGTGGGGTCAGAACTTTTTGACGGATCGGCGCGTTGCCGAGCGCGTGCTGGAGGCGGCTCGGCTTGAGGAAACCGATGTGGTGCTGGAGATTGGTCCGGGGCTGGGCGCGCTCACGCTGCTGATGGCGCCGCGCGTGCGGCGCGTGATTGCGGTGGAAGTGGACGCCCGACTGGTCGCTATCCTGCAAAGCGTGATTGAGGAAGGAGGCTACGAGAACATCACCCTGATTCAGGCAAACGCGCTGAGCCAGCCTGTGCCCCAGCTGTTGCGTGGGGAAACGCAGGCGAAGGTGGTGGCAAACATTCCCTATTCCATTACCTCGCCCCTGCTGGAGCATCTGCTGAAGGCGAAAGAATATCTGAGCCTGATTGTGCTGACGGTCCAAAAAGAGGTGGCAGAGCGGCTTACGGCGCGTCCGGGCACATCAGCGTATGGGGCGCTCTCGGTGTTTGTGCAATATCACACCGAAGCGGAGTATCTGGGGCGCGTGCCCGCGGAGGCTTTCTATCCCAAGCCGGAGGTCGATTCCGCCATTGTGCGCCTGACGCCCGTGCCTGACCGACTCCCGCCTGAAGAGCAGAAGTGGCTGTTTAAGCTGGTGCGTGCGGGGTTCGGCAAGCGGCGCAAGACGCTTCGGAATGCGCTCAGCGCCCTCTTTAACGATCCTGACCGCGCTTCTGCCATCCTGCGGCGCACGGGGATTCATACCTCCACTCGCGCCGAGACGCTGGGGCTGGAGCAGTGGATGGCGCTGGCGCAGGAAACCGTTCGCACCCTCCGCGCTGTCCGCGAGTCGTCGTGAGGTATCCTCTTGACGCCATGCGAACCTACGGGCTGGGTATTATTGGCTGTGGCGGTTTCGGGCTATTCGCCCTGCAACATTTCACGCAGGTGGAGGGCGTGCGCCTGATTGCGATGGCAGGCACGCACCGCCCGCAAGCGATTGCGTGCGCACGACGCTTCGGTATCCCCGACCCGATTGAGGTAGAAGCGCTGGTGCAGATGCCTGAAATCGATATCGTCTACATCGCCACGCCCCCGTTTCTGCACTATCCGCAGGCGAAGATGGCGCTGGAGGCGGGCAAGCATGTGATTGTGGAGAAGCCTCTCGCCACGCGCCTCGAACACGCCGAAGAACTGATTGCGCTCGCCCGCGCCCAGAACTGCCTGCTGGTCACGAACCTGATGCAACGCTACAATCCCGTGTTCGACAAAATCCGGCAACTGATTGAGCGCAAACCGCTGGGGGAACTGCTCCACGCCTATTTTGAAAACTACGCCACCGATGAGGGATTGCCGCCCGACCACTGGTTCTGGGACCGCGAGAAGAGCGGCGGCATCTTTATTGAGCATGGGGTGCATTTCTTTGACCTGTTTGAGGGCTGGCTGGGTGCGGGCGAGGTGGTGAGCGCCCAGCGCGGGTTGCGCCCCAACAGCGGAGTGGAAGAGCAGGTACAGTGCGCCGTGCGCTACCGTTCCGATGTGCTGGTGAACTTTTATCACGGCTTCCATCAGGTGGGGCGGATGGATCGGCAGGAGATGCGGTTCGTGTTTGAGCTGGGCGATGTCACGCTCTATGAGTGGATTCCGACGCGCGTGCGCATTCACGCGGTGGTGGACGAAGCGCAAACGCGCCAGCTGTGCGAGATTTTCCCGAACGCCCTGCTGGATGTGAGCGCGGTGTATGGAGGTAAAGACCGCCTCGCACGCTCCCGCTTTCAGGAGCGCGACCTCTATCAGATGATTGAGATGCGCTGGGGGCTGGAAAATCAGAAGATGCATCTCTATGGGCAGCTGTTGCGGGCGATGCTGACCGACCAGCTCGCCTATCTGGAGAACCCCCAGCACGCCCGTCGAATCACGGAGCAGAACGGCTTGAACTCGTTGCGGATGGCGGTCGCCGCGACTGAGAAGGCAGACTTGGGAACCTGACACGCCTCCCCCCTGTCAAAAATACAGGCAATCTTGCGAGGTTGTCGCTCATACGGAAGGAGGATAAAAAGATGCGGTGGTCATCTTTTCGTGGATGGGTCGCGGCGCTGTCGGTGTTTGCGACGCTTTGTTCGGCATTTTCCCAGACCCTGACATGGCTCGGCGTTTTGCCGGGCGGCGACATGAGTGAGGCATACGCTGTCTCGGCGGATGGCCAGGTGGTGGTGGGCGTGTCCCTGAACACAGGCGACTCCTCTGCCACAGCATTTCGCTGGACCGCGGCGACGGGCATGGTCTCGCTGGGCACGCTTGGAGGCAACCGCAGCTATGCCCATGGCGTGTCTGCGGATGGGAGCGTGGTGGTGGGCTATTCCTACGACGCGGCGAACCGTTTTCGCGCTTACCGCTGGGCGAACGGCGTGATGGAAGCACTGTCCATGCCCTCGGAGGTGCGCTGGAGTACCGCCTACGGCACCTCCGCAGATGGGAGCGTGGTGGTGGGGCAGCTCTCGCTGGGGCAGGGGCGCCTGCGCGCTTTTCGCTGGAGCGCCGACGGGGGCACTGTCTCTCTGCCGCTCCCTGCCGATGCGACCATCAGCGATGCGACTGCTGTTTCCGCGAACGGAGAGGTTGTGGTAGGGGCTGCAGGTACTCTGAACCGCACCTACGCCGTCCGCTGGACGCCGGACGGCGTGGAAGATATTTCAGGCGGTAACAGCGGTATCGCCTTCGCGGTCTCTGCAGACGGCGGGGTGGTCGTGGGGCGTTCAGGAACAGGTGCGCAGGTGCAGGCGTTTCGCTGGACACCCGAAACCGGGCATGTTCTGCTGGGTACCCTGCCGGGCGGCTCCTATTCGGAGGCGCGGGCGGTCTCTGCCGACGGCTCCATTATCGTGGGGCAAGCCAGCACCGAAACAAATGACTATGTGGCGGTGCGCTGGCGCGAGGGCGTCGGCTGGGAAGACCTGAACCTCGTTTACGAGAATCTTCTGGCGCCCGAGTCGTTGCTGATTGCGGCGTATGCCATTTCGCCCGACGGACGCTATATCGTGGGGTTTGGCTACAACTCACTGACAGATCGGGGCGAGGCGTGGCTGCTGGATACCGTGCCGGAGCCTGCCTCCGTCGCCGTGCTGATGGGAGGACTCTGCGCGCTGGCGCGGCGGCGCAACGCTACCGCCAGAAAAGCCATCCGATAAGCCCCAGCACCATCCCCACGGTCAGCAGGCTGGCGACCTTCTCCTGGCGGGAGAGCTGAAACTCCCGCCAGTTCACGCCCAGCACCACCAGCGCCATCGGCACCAAGCCTGGCAGGGCGGGCACGACGCCGAACGCCACCACCATCAGATAGAGCCACAGCACCAGAAACAGCCCGATAGCGGTCGCCCGCACGCGCAACCTGAACCGATACAGGCAGGTGAGATAAAGCGTCAGGAACACGAAGTCGCCCACGCCAATGAGTGCAATCGGCATCACGCGCGCGACTTCGCCCGCCACAGAAGGCGCCGCTGTAATCGCGACGGAGGCTTTTTCCACCACTTCTGGGGCTTTCTCTACAATCTGGCGCACGGCGCCTTCAGGCGCCAGCACGGTCAACACATCAATCGCTGCCGCCAGCGGCACCGCGGGCACGAGCAGGTTCTTCTCCCGTATCACCCATGAGACAATTGCACCAAGCCCGACTGCGCCCAACATCAAAAAATAGCCCGACCCACCGCGCCACACCGCCTGCGCCCACATGGGCGGTGTGTGCTGAGCCGACCAGCCCAGCCACGCGGGAATCTGGAGACTCAGTGCCCACGCCATCGCGCCCACAACCAGCAGTACGGGCGCCAGCCAGCGCCGGCTCTCCAGCAGCCGCGCCAGACTGAACAGAAGCCCCAGCACGGTCGCCATCCAGAACAGCGTGCTGACCAGCGTTGCAGGGCGCACCCACTCCAGCGGCACCTGTATCAGAGGCGTGCCTATCTGAAGCCCCAGATACGCCGCGCTCCAGCCCAACCATGCCCAGTCCCGCCCGCGCATAGGCGTCAAGTTATACCCGAAACCCCTGAGCCACGGGTATACTCTCCCACAAGGAGGAGCGTGCGATGAGACGGGCACTGTGGCATCTTTACTGGGTTCTTGTGGTCGGGCTGTATGCGCAAGCGGCAGAGTTCCAGATTAACCGCGAGCGCATGACCGAGACCTTCCTGCAGCTGGTGGCAATCGACACGGGCGCTGAAAACGAGGCGGAAGCCTGCCAGTGGGTGGCAGAACGCCTGCGCCAGCTGGGCGCAGAAAGCGTGGAGATCGATAACGCCAGCCAGAAAATCGGCGGCACAGGCGGGAATGTGATTGCGAAGTTCAAAGGCACACGGAACGCGCCACCTCTATTCCTCAACGCTCATCTGGACACGGTTGCCTCTACCGCAGGCATCAAGATTGTGCGCGACGGCGACCGCATCCGCACCGACGGCTCCACCATTCTGGGCGCCGACAACAAGGCAGGAGTCGCGATTATTCTGGAAGTGCTGCAAACTCTCAAAGAGCGTAATCTTCCGCATCCGCCGCTGGAAGTGGTGTTCACCATCCGTGAGGAGAAAGGGTTGCTGGGCGCGAAGGCGTTAGACCCCTCCAAACTCACGGCGAAAGCGGGGCTGGTCGTGGATGGGCGCGAAACCCCGGAAGAGATTTTCACGCACTCCCCCACGCACTGGAAATTTGAAGTGGTGTTTTACGGCAAGCCAGCACACGCAGGCGCGGAACCCGAAAAAGGACGCAACGCCATCTGGATGGCGAGCAAAGCCATCGCCCAGATGGAGTGGGGACGCCTGGACCCTGAAACGACGGCGAATATCGGTGTGATCGAGGGCGGCAAAGCAATGAACATCGTGCCCGATCAGGTCAAGCTGGTGGGCGAGTTTCGCAGTTTTGACCCTGCCCGCGTGGAGGCGCTGATGAACCGATGGCGTACCCTCTGCCAGCAGGTCGCCGAGCAGATGGAGGGCAGGGTGGAGTTCAAATTTGATAAAACCTTTGATGCAGTGCGTGTGTCGCCCGATGCGCCCATTGCGAAACTGGCGCTTGCGGTGATGCGCGAGATGGGCATCGAGGCAAAACTCACGCGCACCGGCGGCGGCTCCGACGCGAATGTGTTCAGCGGATACGGCATTGATTGCCTCGTGTTCCCCACTGGCGCGGCGGATATCCACTCCAACACGGAGAGCCTGATTCTGCCCAACTTCTACCGCTGTGGTGAGGCAGTGTTGCGAATCGTAACGCGATGGGGCGCTGAAGAAAAATAACCCCTGCTCTCGCGAGGGGCATGCTTCAGAGCGGGTACAATTGAGCCTCTCGGAGGGACATCGTGATACGCGAACAGATTGCGCAGTGGGTTCGTCAGGCGATTGACGCCGCCGCAACGGCACAGGGGTGGGAGATTAGCGAGCTCCCCGCCGTTGAGGTGGAAGTGCCGCGCAACCCGGAGTTTGGCGACTACGCCACCAACGCGGCGATGGCACTGACGCGCCTGCTGCGGCGCAATCCCCGCGAGATTGCCGCACACCTCCGTGCCCACCTGCCCCCTCGAACTGAAGAGTGGGTAGAGCGTGTGGAGATTGCGGGCGCAGGCTTTCTGAACTTCTACCTGCGCCCCGGTTGGGCAGGGAAGGTCGTGCGCCATATCCTCACTGAAGACCAGCGGTATGGCGAAACTCAAATCGGCGCGGGCAAGCGCGCGCTGATTGAGTTCGTGAGCGCGAACCCCACAGGTCCCCTGTCGCTGGGGCACGGGCGCAACGCGGCGGTCGGCGACACCCTCGCACGAGTCCTCGAAGCGAACGGCTATAAGGTGGAGCGCGAATTCTATATCAACGATGGCGAGAACTCCACGCAAATCCGTAACTTCGCGCTCTCCGTGTGGGCGCGCTACCGCCAGCTGAAGGGCGAACCTGCGGAAATGCCCGAAGACGGCTACTTCGGGGAATATGTGATCGATATCGCCCGCTGGATTGCAGAACATCACGGCGAGAGCCTCGTGCAAGACGACGCCGAAGCCACGCTCAAACGCTTCGAGCAGGTCGCAACCCAGCTGATGCTGGAAATGCAAAAGCAAGACCTGCAGGATTTTCGTGTGGTGTTTGACCGCTGGTTCTCGGAGCAGAGCCTGTACGAGAGCAGTGCGGTGCAGAAGACTCTGGAGCAGCTGAAAGCGAACGGCTATGCCTACGAGGCGGAGGGCGCGCTCTGGCTGCGTTCTACGGCGTTTGGCGACGAGAAAGACCGCGTGCTGGTGCGGGCGAACGGCGTCCCGACCTACCTCGCCGCCGATGTCGCCTATCACCGCGACAAGTACGAGCGCGGCTACGACATGATGATTGACCTCTGGGGCGCCGATCACCACGGCTATGTGGCGCGGATGAAAGCCGCGATGGCAGCGCTTGGCTACGACCCCAGCAAACTGCACATCCTCATCTATCAGCTGGTGAACCTCTATCGGGGCGACGAGGTGGTGCGCATGTCCAAGCGCGCGGGCGACCTCATCACCCTGCGCGAGGTGATGGACGAAATCGGCGTGGACGCGCTTCGATTCTTCTACATGCTGCGCTCGCACGACAGCACGCTCGATATCGACCTGGAGCTCGCGAAGGAGCAATCCGAGAAAAACCCCGTCTACTATGTGCAATATGCGCACGCGCGAATCTGCAGTATCGAGCGCACGGCGCAGGAGCGTGGCGTTGCGTTGCCGCCCTTTGAGGAGGTGCCACTGGAGGCGCTAACCCATCCTGCGGAGGTGGCGCTCATCAAGCAGCTGGCGGACTTACCGCACGAGGTGATGCTGGCGGGCACGCAGTTCGCGCCCCATCGGCTGACGGCGTATGCCCTGGACACCGCCCGCGCTTTCCACAGTTTTTACACCGAGTGCCGCGTGCTGGGTGCGGAAACGGAGGCGCTTCAGGCGGCGCGATTGTGGCTCGTCAAAGCCACCCGACTCGTGCTGGCGAAAACGCTGAGCCTGCTGGGCGTCTCCGCTCCAGAGCGGATGGAGTAGACTCACCCCTCGGCGACCCCATACACATCGTACACATCGGCGCGTTCGATGCGCACGGAAACAAACTCGCCCGGCGCCGCCGTGCAGTTGCGCACATAGACCAAGCCGTCTACTTCGGGCGCGTCGCGGTGGCTGCGTCCCACAGCGAGCTGCCTGTCGTCGGTGTAGCCTTCGATCAGCACGCGCATCGTTTTACCGACCCACGCGCGGTTGCGCCGCAGGGAAATGGGCTGCTGCGCCCGCATCAGCGCGTCAAACCGCGCCCGCTTTACCCGAAACGGAACTTGATCAGGCATCTCCGCCGCAGGCGTGCCCTTCTCTCGCGAATAGATAAACGCGCCCACCCGATCCAGCTCTGCCTCCTCCAGAAAGCGCAGGAGGTTCTGGAACGCCTCGTCGCTCTCGCCCGGAAAGCCCACGATGAAGGTGGTGCGAATCGCAATATCGGGCATCGCTTCGCGCAGTTTGCGAATCATCTTCAGATAGGTCTGCCCGTCGCCCGGACGGCGCATCGCGCGTAAAACCTCGCGGTCAGCGTGCTGCAGGGGCACATCCAGATAGGGCACAACTTTCGGCGTGGTCGCCATCGTCTCAATCAGCGCGTCAGTGATGCGCGAGGGGTAAGCGTAGTGAATGCGAATCCACTCAATCCCCGCCACTTGCGCCAGCTCCTTCAGCAGGGTGGGGAGCATGAACTGCTTGTAGAGGTCGTAGCCGTACTGGGTGGTGTCCTGCGCAATCAGATTAATCTCCTTCGCGCCGTTCTGGGCGAGCCATTCGGCTTCCTGAAGCACGCGCTCCAGCGGCTTGCTCACATGCGGACCGCGAAACGAGGGGATGGTGCAGAAGGTGCATTTGTGGTCGCACCCTTCCGAGATTTTGAGGTAAGCAGACCATGGGGTACGCGAGCGCAGGCGGGTCGTGACCTCCGCCCAGCGGTGGTGTGGGGGCTGGATGTCGGTCAGGGGTTGTGTGCTGCGGCGCACCGTGCCGACGATTTCGGCGAAGCGTGCCATCTGCCCCACGCCCACGAACGCATCCACATCGGGAAACATCTGGCGCAGGGTCTCGCCCTCGCGCTGGACGAGGCAGCCCGCCACAATCACGCGCCCCACACGCCCCGCGCGCTTCTCCTGCAGAGCGTGCTGAATCACCTGCAGCCCCTCGCGTTTCGCGGGTTCAATAAACCCGCAGGTGTTGATAATCACCACATCGGGGTTCTCGGCATGCCCATCCAGCCGATACCCCGCCTGTTGCAGGACTCCAGCGATCTCCTCGGAGTCCACCTCGTTTTTGGCGCACCCCAGGGTGATGAGACGCACGACAGGAGCCGCCTCGCGCCCGTTTTCGGATGACTTTTTCAGCATCGGGGGAATTGTACCCCCTCTAAGTCCCTCACCCCGCCCTTTGTCTGCTCCTATCTGGCATGCGACTTCAAGAGGCTCCTGTATCACCGTGCGAATGTTTCGCAACGCCTCCTCCTATCTCCCACCCCCCAGATTCCATGCGTTGCAGGTGAATCACGCCAAACCCTCTGGCGAAGGGAGGCGCCTGCGCAATCCAGACGCCATTCACCTGCTGAGGCGGCTGAATGGGCGTGTGGGAGTGCCCGCCCAGAATCACATCAATCTGGGGGCACGCCTCCGCCAGCAGGCAGTCCTGCTTGTAGCCGATATGGGTGAGCGCAATCAGCAAATCGGCTTCTGGGCGCAGGCGCAGAACCCACTCCCGTGCCACTTCTATCGGCGGGTCAAACAGGTAGGCAGAGAGCAGGGCGCTCTTCATGCGAGGGGTAACCATCGGCACGGTCAGCCCCAGTACCGCCACGCGCACGCCCTGATGTACGGTGCGCCACACAGGCTGGACAGGCACAGGCGTGTCGGGATGTTTGGGGCGCAGGTTGGCGCACAGCAGGGGGCAGGGCGCACCCCGTGTCTTCGCCAGAAACCCCCACGAAGTGATGTGAAACTCGCGGTTGCCAATCGTCATCACATCGTAGCCTGCCTGCGCCATGAACGCCCACGCAGGCTCCACGCTCAGGGGCACGCCCACATTCCCTGAACGGATGCTATCGCCCGCATCCAGCAGCAGAGCGTTATAGCGCGCTTTCGACTCCCGCAGCTGCGCCACAAACACCTCGCTCCAGCGGTTATGCACATCGTTGGTGTGAATCAAGGTCAACTCGAGCGACATGCCTGCATCCATTCGCGAATCGTTGTTTCGGGGTTACTCGCGCGCATCAGGCTCTCGCCCACCAGCAGCGCGTTCACGCCCGCCTGCCACAGCGCACGCACATGGTCGGCGCTTTCAATCCCGCTTTCGCTTACCTTCAGCACGCCGTCGGGCATGCGCGGCAGCAAGCGGAAGGTGGTCTCCAGGGTGGTGTGGAAGGTCTTCAGGTCGCGATTGTTCACCCCAATCAGCGTCGCGCCCGACTGCAGAGCAATTTCCAGTTCAGGCTCGGTATGCACCTCCACCAGCACGCTGAGCTGGAGTGATTCGGCAAGTTCGCGCCATTCCCGAAGGGTGGCGGCGTCAGGCAGGCTGGCAACAATCAGCAAAATCGCGTCGGCGCCCGCCACACGGCTCTGATAAATCTGATAGGGGTCTACAATAAAGTCTTTGCGCAACAGGGGTAGAGGCACGCGCGTCCGTACCTGCGCGAGATATTCCAGCTGCCCCTGAAAATAGGGTGTGTCGGTTAGCACGCTGAGCGCATCCGCGCCGCCCCGATAGTAGGCTTCGGCAATCGCTACGGGGTCAAAATCGTGTCGGATGACCCCCTTGCTGGGCGAGGCGCGTTTCACCTCCGCAATCAGCGCAATCGGATTGGCGGTATTGCGGAGTGCGTCGGTGAACCCGCGCGTGGGAGGTGCGTCCGCACAGCGCGCCTGCAGCTCCGGCAACGGAACCGCCGACCGTTGCGCGGCGACCTCCGCACGCTTATCGGCGAGAATGCGCTCCAGCACGCTCATTCAGCAGCCCTCTCCGAAGGCGAACAGCACAGCGAGCAGGTCTGCATCGTCCACCACACCATCGTAGTTGACATCCGCGGGGTCAAAATAACCCGTGTTGCCGAACGCGAACAGCACCTGGAGCAAATCCGCATCGTCCACGCAGCCGTCAAAGTTCAGGTCTTCCAGCCGTCGGTCAAAGCGCGGCAGGATGGCGATCCATGCTTCGCTGTTGCCGCTGGGGTTCCTGCCTGTGCCGACCAGCACCGTGCCATCGGCGCTGAAGGCGCGAACCTCTTCAAGTCGCCAGTCGGCGACCTCGCTGATACCTGCCGCGAGCAGCAGGTCTTTTACACGATACATCACGCCCTCATAATCCCAGATGACCGCTTCTTTGCCGATGTCGGAGGTGCCGAAACCGCCAACCAGTCGCCCATCGGCGCTCACGGCGTAGGCGCGGCTATCGTATTGCCCGCCTTCCAGCTCGCCCAGCCCGACCATGCCTGTCTCTGCACTCCAGCGGAAGGCTTCAATCCCACTGGGACCGCGGCTCCAGCCGACTACCACCGAGCCGTTGGCGTTGACCCCGTAGGCGTAGCTGAGGAAGGGAAACCCGCCCAGACTGCCCAGCGGCTGGAAGGTGCCATTCTCCCAGCGGAACGCTTCGTTATCGCCGTTGGAGGAAGCGCTGCGCCCCACAATCACCAGCCCGTTTGCCGACACATTCTGGGCATAGCTGGCGAAGCTCCCGCCTTCCAGGTCGCCCAGTCCGCCCATCCCGTCCTCAGGCGTCCAGCGGAAGGCTTCCGAGCCGTTGCTGGAGGCGCTCCAGCCCACCACCACGGCGCCGTTCGCCGAGCATCCCAGCGCGAAGCTCTGAAAGTTACCGCCGGGCAAATCGCCCAGCCCGGTCATCGTGTTCGTATCGCGCCGCCAGAGGAACGCCTCCGTGCCACTTGCCGAGCGCCCCTGACCCACGATCACGGCGCCATCAAACGAGACGCCCCATGCAATGCTGGTGAAAGTGCCCCCAGGCAGATCGCCCAGCGGAACCAAGCCCGTTTCCCGCGTCCAGTAGCACGCTTCGGTACCGTTGGCGGAGCTGCTCCAGCCCACTGCGACGCGCCCATTTGCCGAAACCGCGAACAGGTTGCTGGTGGGGTTGCCTCCGGGTAAATCGCCAGCGCCATAAAACGCGGGCGTCTGCGCAAGGGCATATGAGAGAAGCCACCACAGCATCAGCCCGATAAAGCTCCGAATCTGCACAAACCCTTTCTGCATCATTTGCACATCACCTCGCGAGTATATTATATTCGACGGAAGGCGTGATTTTCTCTCGGAAACACGACAAATTCCGACGCCCGAACGCCATCGGGTATCCTTCTGCACAATGCAGCTGCTGGATCGGCTGATTGTGCGCGAGCTCACCCCCCCGTTGCTGTTCGGCGTGGCGTTGTTTACCGCGCTGATTTTCGCGGGGGGCTATGTGTTTATGATTACCGAGTACGCCGTCAAGGGGGTTCCGCTACGGCTTGTGGTGGAGCTGGCGCTGCTTTACTTGCCCCAGATTGCGGTGAAAACGCTGCCGATGGGCATGCTGCTGGCGACCCTGCTGGGATTTGGACGGCTCTCTTCGGACTGGGAGATTACCGCGCTCCGTGCGGCGGGGGTGAGCCTGCGACGGATTATGGCGCCTGTGTTCGTGATGAGCCTGCTGGTGAGCCTGTTCGCGATGGGCTTCAACGAGACGCTCGTGCCGTGGGCGACCGCCCGCGCCAACACCATCCGCGCCGAGATTCTCAAGAGTTTGGAATTGAGCGAGCAGCAGGCGTTCGGCTTTCCGCAGTATAAAGAGGGGCGGCTCGATTCCTATGTCATTGTGGCGGGCGGGCGCGACCCCCAGACCCAGACCCTGTTTCAGGTCACGATTTTGAAGTACCAGGCGGGTTCCCAAAGGGCGCCAGAGGCTGTCGCCTACGCCCAGCGCGCCGAGTGGACGGGCGAGAACGAGTGGGTGCTGTACGACGGCTGGGTGCGCACGATGGAGGGGCAAACGCTCACTTTCCGCATGTTTCGCGCCGAGCCGCGGGCGCAGGTGCGCATCGAGCGAACCCCTGTACAGATCGAAGCGCTGCTGACACAGGTGGACGAGCGCTCGTTTCGGCAACTGCGCGAACAGATTGAGTTCTATGAGCGTGAAGGCGCCGACCCGCAGGTGGTGCGCCAGCTCACGGTGGAGCTTTACAATAAGATTAATGTGCCCTTAGCCAGCCTGATTTTTGCATTACTGGGCGCGCCGCTGGGTATTCGCCCCCAGCGCTCCAGCCCCGCGACGGGGTTCGCGCTGAGCGTGGCGATTATCTTCCTCTACTGGGTGCTGGCACGATACCTGATTATTCTGGGCAGGAGCGCGTTGCCGCCCCTGCTTGCCAGCAGCCTGCCAAACATGATTGGGCTGGCGCTCGCCCTCTGGCTCATCACACGCCGCGAACGCGCCTGAACGCAGGCGGTATAATCGTGGCGATGCTTCTGGCAATCGATGTCGGCAACACGCACACAGTGATGGGGCTGTATGCGAACGGACGCTGGCACGCATGGCGCGTGCATACGAACCCTGCCCGCACCGAAGACGAACATTATGTGCTGTTGCGCTCCCTCATGGAGGCGGAAGGGCTACACGGCACGATTACGGGGGTTGCCATCAGTTCCGTCGTACCCGCGCTGGAGCCAGTGCTACGCCAGCTGGCGCACCGCTGGCTGAAGTGTGAACCCCTCTTTGTGTCGGTGGAGATGGACTTAGGTATCACCGTGGCGTATGACCCCCCGACGGCGGTGGGCGCCGACCGTCTGGCGAACGCGGTGGCTGGGGTCGCGCGTTTCGGCAAGCCGCTGATAGTGGTGGACTTCGGCACAGCAACCACGCTGGACGCCGTTTCACGCGAGGGGGTCTATGTGGGCGGCGCGATTTTGCCCGGCGTGGAGCTGATGCTGGAAGCGCTCGCGGGGCGCACGGCGCGACTGCCCCGCATTGCGCTGGACGAGGAGCCGCAGGCGATTGGTCAAAGCACGCCCGCCAGCCTGCGCAGCGGAGTCGTGCTGGGTTCCGTCGGCGCGATAGAGTATCTGATAGGGCTGTTCAAGCAGTCGCTGGGAGCAGACACGCGCGTGGTGGCGACAGGCGGGCTGGCGCCCAGTTTCGCCAAACGCTGCCCCTCCATCGAGGCAGTGGAACCCTGGCTCACACTGGACGGCTTGCGAATCCTGTGGGAGCGAGCGAAGGGATGAGAATGGGGGCGGTGAACCGAAGCAGGTTCACCGCCCCGCTGGTCAGGAAGGTTAGCGCCCGGCGCCGAAGTTGAACAGCACAACCAGCAGGTCGGCGTCGTCCACACGCAGGTCGCCGTTCAGGTCACCCAGGGTAATGACGGGGTTTCGGATAATGTTGGGAACCCCAGGCTGAATGTTAACCCGCGTCTCGTAGGGAAGCATCCCGCCCATGCGAACGGTGAGGATGTAGGTGCCGGGAGCAACATCAGGGAAGATTTCCATTTGACCTTGCTCGTCGCTCACCGCCTCGCCATCCCACACAGGCTCCCCATCAGGCGTGCGTAGAGAAACCTTCGCAGGATTGTTGGGAGGGAAAGGATTGGAGATTACGATGTAAATGTAGCCCAGGCAGAACGCTAAATCCATCGGCTGGTTCTGGCACACATTGAAGACGGGCGCAAAGCTCAAAGTACCCTGATTGTCCACAAACATCTGTACGGCTTGACACCCTCGAGCCTGGCAAGTGCCTGACCATTCAAAGTCCACCATGTTTGGGCGCACACTGGCATGGTTGTCTTCGGCAATTTGGACCCAGTAGCGTGTATTGGGCGCGGGTGAAAACAGTCCTGTTCCCCAAAAGGATGTCCAGAAGTGAAACACTGTGCGCCCCAGACAATCGATGCCGGCGAATCGCCAAAACGGTTTCACACACCGGGTATAGATGGCAGCGTTCGGATTGAGAACCTCATCGGGCGTACAGTCGCCGTTCGCATCGGGGAAGAATCGAATGATGAACTGGCGCGCACGCCAGGGCGAGCCAGGAGCAAAAAGCTGTCCCCAGTGATGCACAACGCCCCACCACTGAATCGTCAGCACGGCGGCAGGCTGACTGGGGGCAACCCAGTCGTCGAAGGCGATACGCGGCACAGGGGTGCTGTACCCACCCTGCACGCACGCCTCCGCTGTGGAGATCGTGGACGGCGCGCACCGATCCCATATCTGGCAGCCGATGTCGCAAACGCTCTGCAGAGAGCAGGGACAAAACTGCAGGTTGTCCAATCCGAAATAGCCTGGGGTACTCCCCCCAAGCCCTATCAACTCTATTCGGGACACGGGGGTCTGAAACTGCCAGCCAGCCCATTGCCAGTTTGTCGTCAGACTCACGGTATCGGAGCCTAAGTAGAGGTTCTGGGCGTCGTAGAAGTTCACCAGCATGGCGGAAGGGGGCGTAATGTTGGGTATTGCTACCGCACGGAAGTAGCCGCCTACTTTGCAAGCAGGTTGCGGAAACACCCACTCGATATCGGAGCGTCCCCACAGATAGTTCGGGGGGCTGAACGCAGGAGGCGGCGTTGCAAACACCAGCATCACCCCCCCTGATGTAATGGCGTTGAAAGTACCGACTGCCGTGTTGAGCGTCGTGTAGGCGCCAGTGGCGATACTGTCAAAGTTCTCACTGTTCGGGCAGGTAAAAGGCTGGTTAATGCGCTGGAAGGTTTGGGCGGGCACGGTTTGCCACAAACCGACCAGACACAGAATCGCGGCGACTCTTACTGCTCGGCGAGCCAAAGCTCGCGTATCGAACCAAACTCCTGTTGGGGAGAGACCACGCATTGTTGTCTACCTCCGCCCCAATTAATGCCTCGCCCACTGAAAAAACACTGAAAATACCCGCCCCTCTCCAAAACCCCGCTGTTTTACCGATAATCTTCGTCAGAGGTCTGGAAGACTCTATGAGGGAACCGATTCTCTCAACTGGAGGGCGAAACGCACTATGTATGAGGCATACTGGGGCTTAAACGAGCCGCCGTTCACCCTGACGCCCGACCCGCGCTTCCTCTATCTGGGCAAAGAGCATGAGGATGCGCTGGTAATGCTCCATTACACCATCACCCGCAATCGGGGCGCGGGGATGCTCATCGGCGATATCGGGCTGGGCAAAACCACGCTCAGCCGAAAACTGCTGGAACTGCTGGACCCTGTGGAGTTCAAAGTCGTGCTGATTGTGAACCCCATCCTGACGCCAATACAACTTTTGCAGGAAATCTTATACCAACTGGACATCCAGACCAGCGTGCGCAACCGCCAGCAACTGGTGCAGATGCTCTTTGAACATCTCATCCACCTGTACGAACACGGTCAGCGTGTGGTGCTGATTGTGGATGAGGCGCACCTGATTCGCAACAGCAGCACTTTTGAAGAATTGCGCCTGTTGTTGAACTGTCAGATGAACGACCAGTTCCTGATTAGCCTGATTCTGCTGGGTCAGCTGGAGTTACGGAAAAAGATAGAGCGCGTGCCTGCGCTCAAGCAAAGGCTGGCAATCCGCCATCAACTCAAACCGCTGGATCAGGAAGAGACCGCCCGCATGATAGAGTTCCGCATGCGCACAGCAGGCTACGCCGGCGAGCGCATTCCCTTCACGCCCGACGCGCTTTATGAACTGTACCAGTACACCGGGGGCTACCCGCGCCTTATCTGCCAGATAGCGGATAACGCGCTGCTGGTGGGCATGGCGCAGGGCGTGCGCCAGATCGACGGCTTTCTGATGCACGGCGTGATTATGGAAGCCGAAGGCAAGGAGTGGTAACAATGAACCTGGTAGAGGCAATCCGATTGGCATCCCAGAAACGCGAGGGCACAGAGAATCCGCCCGCGCCCGCTTCTTCGCCGAACGCGGAGCCAGGGGCGTCCGGCGAACGGGAAGAGATGCAAACGGTGCGTTTTGAGGTGCGTCTGACCAACCAGCAACTGTATGATCTGCTCAGCTGGCTGGCACGCTCGCTACACCCCGTGATGACCCTCAAAGAGGCGGCGCACTACCTCCGCTTGCGCCCTGCGGAGCTCCAGCAGATGGCAGAGCAGGGGATTATCCCCGCTTTCAAAGTGGACCATCGCTGGCGGTTTCTCAAGACGGCGCTGGACGAATGGATGATCCTGCAACGCGCCACCGATGCCACACCGGAAACAACAGAGGGAGAACGCAATGAGAAAAGTGCGGAAAACGAATCGGCAGCCTAAAGGCGAAGCCTTCATGGCGTTCGATATCGGCAGCACGAGCATCAAGCTCTGCATCGCGCAGGTGCAGGGGCGTTCCATCACGATTGAGCGGCTTGTGGAGACACCTCTCCCACCCAACGCGGTGCGCGAGGGTACCCTGCTGGAACCGGATACGGTCGCCAAAGCCTTGCGTGAAACGCTCCAGCAGGCAGGCAAGCATCCCAAAGCCGCCGTTCTGACCATTGCTGGACCGCACACCACGGCGCGCCCCGTTCGCCTGCCGCCGATGCCTGTAGAAGTGCTTGAAAAATCTATCCAGTTCGAGGCAGGGCGTTATTTGCCCTCCGCCGCCGAGGAACATTTCATCGGCTTCGAGGTGGTGGAGCAGGGTGAGGAGTATCTGGAAATCCTGCTGGTCGCCGCGCCCCGTGCCTCCACAGAAGCCTTTATCGATCTGATTGAGAAGCACAATATTGAGGTGGAGCTCGTGGAGCTCCAGCCGTTCGCGTTCTGGCGTGCCATCCAGACGGCGTATCGAGGACACACGCCCCCCGCTTACGCTTTTGTGGATATTGGAGGCGGGCATACCCAGGTGAGCGTGGTGCGCGGACCGCTGCTGGCGCTCACGCGCCACATCCCGATTGCGGGCGAAACCCTCAGCGCCGCGCTCAAGGGCTACTTCCATTACAGCGACGAAGAGGCGGAGCAGATTAAGCGCGGTCTGAACCTCGCCGATCTGATTGAACACATACCGCAGGAGAATCCGCCGCTGCGCCTCGTGCAACCCATTCTGGACGAGCTGATTCGCGAAATCCGCCGCTCGCTCAACTACTACCAATCGCAGTTCCAGTCCCAGAAAGGGCGCGAGGGGCGCGTGGAACGCCTCTATCTGGCAGGGGGAACAGCGCGCATGCAGGGCATCGCCACCTACTTCGAGCATAAGATGGGCATCCCCACGCAGGTGTTTGACCCGTTCCAGAGCGAGGCGGTTAACTTCGGCAACTTTGTACCCGACCCCGAAATGCTGGGATGCCAGTGGGTGAACGCGCTTGGCGCCACGATGATCCCCATCGAGCAAGCGGAACGCGACATATGGTACGCCGCCACCGAGTCGCTTGAAGAGGTCGCCGCATAAGGAGGAGCCTATGTCGGTTATCAACTTAATTGCCCAGGATCGTCTCAAGCGCCAGCAGCTGGCGCGTAAGGTGCGTCTGGCGGGGCTGGCGTGGTTCGGGGTGGTCGTGCTGGTGGCGGTCGGCTGGGGCGGCGCGATTCTCTATGTCGGCGCACTCAGCCTGCAAACCGCGCGTATCGAGGAAGAGATGGTCAGGCTGAACCCCACCGTGCAGGCGCTCAAGCAGGTGCAGGCGCAGCTTAACGCGCTCCAGCCCACCGTCACAACCCTCCAGAACGCCCGAACCGAAACGGGGCGCGCACGCAAACTCCTGCAGCACCTCAGCCAGCATACCCCTGCAGGATGCTACCTCAGCGCCATCGAGTTTGGTAAACGAAGCGACCCCAAAAAGCCGATGGAAGTCGTGCTGCGCGGCACTGCCGATAAACAGGAAACCGTCGGCGAGCTGATGCTCCGGCTCAATCAGCACCCCGACCTCGAAAAAGTCCGACTCGATTTCTCGCAGGAGCGTACCCTTGGCGAGACCCAGTCCGCCTTCGATTTCCAGATTACCGCCGAAATCAAAGGCACCGCAATCCAGACGAAGGAGGAGAAGAAAGATGGCGGGCAACAGTAGAATCCAGCGTCTTGAAAGCGCGGTTCGGGTAATTGGGCTGGCGATATTGATTACACTGCTGCTGGGGATTGGCAGCGCCTATTTCCCCTACAGTATGATCAGCGAAGCCCAGAATCACCTGGTGGAGCGCCAGAAAGCGCTGGAACAGGCGCGTCAGGCGCCGGGGCAACTGCGCATTCTGCAGGCGCAGCTGGAGCAAACCCAGCGCAACCTTGCGTTTCTGGAGCGCGGCGTCTCGGAAGCCGCCTACATCCCCACGATGCTCAAACAAATTGAAGACACCGCCCGCGCCCTGAATCTCAAAATCGTCGCCATCCGCCCCCAACAGCCTGCGCAAAACAACACCAGCGGAGGGCAAAACGACGCCAAAAAACAGCAAGCCAAGCCCTACGAAGAGCAGATGATTGAGATCAGCCTGCAAGGACACTTCTGGAGCCTGATGAGCTTCCTGAAGCAACTCGACGAATACCCCAAGATTCTGGCAGTGCAAACGATGAACCTGCAGGCGAAGTCCACCACCCAGCAAACCGCCGATACAAACCCTGAGCTGGAAGCTAAGTTCACGGTCAAAGCCTTTATCTTCCGCAACAGTCCGCCCACGACGCAAAACTCCCAGAACGGAGGCTGAATATGGAAAAACTCCAGAGTATGCAAGCGAAGAAACAGGCAAACCCAAAACAGCTGGTTGCGGTTGCGGTGTTGACCCTGCTGCTCATAGGGGTTGGGGTCTGGCAGTGGACGAACCTCTCACAACCCGCGCCCCAGAATACGCCTTCAAAACCTGCGCAGGCGACGAGCAACTCCAGCGTCACTCAGACCGCGCAAGCTCCTGCCCAGCCCGCGACAGGAATCGTACTGCCCGCTCTTTCGCCACGCGACCCGTTCAAACCCACCCCGGAGGTTGTTGCCCAGGCAGCCACGCAGAACAACAATAAAGTGGTCGTCGCGAAAAAATCGGAGGGCGCGCCCAAACGCGAGATTGGCGGCGTGCCCCCCGTAGCCCTGCCTGCGCCCGGCAACCTGCAACTGGAACTCGCTAAAACGGAACCTGAAGATTCGCAAGCCCCCCAGACGCCCCAGTGGACTGTGGTGGGAGTCGTGCAGGGACCCAACACCCTTGCGATTCTCAAAGATGGTGAGGGCAACCGCCGCTTTGTGCGTCCGGGCGATACGCTGGAGGAAGGCTGGCGGGTGCAGCAGATTCAGCGGGGTCAGGTGGTTTTCAAAAAAGCAAATGAGCAAATATCTGTGCGTGTCGGTCAATCCACTCAAGAGCATGGAGGGAGCCAGTAATGCGATACGGTCTATGGTTGTCTTGCGGGATCAGCACGCTCCTGTTGTCGGCGATGTTTGGTCAAACCGTCCGTCAGGTTAGCGCGACGGTGGAACAGGGGCAAACTGTAGTTCAGATTACGGGTGAGAAACTGCCCAGCCCCTCGGTGAGCCTATGGCGCAATCAGTTTCTGATTCTGGAGTTTCGCGCACGATTTGAGGGGCGTGGGCGCGAGGTGCGCCTGACGACCCCCCACGCCATCAAGCTGCGTTATGGCTGGTACACCAGCAACCCGCCGCGCGTGCGCGTGGTGGTAACGCTTCGGGGCAAACCGCCCTACCGCGTGGAGAGAACCGAGACGGGCTTCCGTGTATCCATCGGCGAAGCGCAGGCGGCAACGCCCCCCGAAGCCCAACCCACACCCCAGAACTCGGTTCAGGTGGCGTCGGCTGAGCCGAATCCGCCCGCAAGCGAGTGGCGTGAGGTGAAACCCATCCTGCCCGAATCGGCGGTGCAGGTGCGCACGGCGGCGCCCGAACCTGAACGGCGTGAGGTTGCCAGCGCGCCCCCCACAGCCACGCGCCCCCCAGTGCTGGTTTCGCTCGATTTCGTGGGAGCGGAGATTGGCGATGTGCTGAAAGCGCTCGCCATCCAGTCGGGGGCGAACATCGTAACCGCGCCCGATGTGAAGGGCACCATCACCGTCAGCCTCAACCGCGTGTCAGTGGAAGAGGCGCTGAACCTGATTACGCGGCTCAGTGGCTATCACTACGAGCGCATCGAGAACACTTATGTGGTGGGCACGCCTGCCTCCATAGAAGCCTTCCGTGGCAAACCCGCGTCGTCGGAACGCGCCAAAGCGGTGGAGGTGTTCACCTTCAAAGTCGCCCAGGCGAACGAGGTGGCACTTTATCTGCGAGCGCGTTTCCCTGACCTCACCATCACCCCCTCCTCCGAGAAAGACCCGCGCTACCTGCTGGTGGAAGGCGACCCCGAACGGATTGCTGAAGCGCGCGCCGCGGCGGAGTATTTTGAGCAGCAAATCACTGGCGGCGTCGAGATTGTTACCGAGGTCTACCGCGTCAAGTATGCCGACTCGCGTGATCTGGTGCGAATTCTGGCGCAGATGGTGCCAACCGTTTCGGTCGCGCTGGGTCCTGACGCGCTGTTGAGTCGGGGCACAGTTTCGGGCACAACGCAAGCGATGGCGTCGCCCTCTGGAGGCGATGCACCCAGCCCTTCTGCCCAGCAGATGGGCGCGCCGATGCCTGCAGGCGGCGATTCGGGTTCCAGCAGCGCCCAGCCGCCGAACCTGCTGGTGCTGATGGGCACGGCACGCGATGTGTTGCGTGCGCTGGAGATCCTCAAAAAGGTGGACATCAAGCAGCCGCAGGTCGTGATTGAGGCGCGCGTGCTGGATGTCTCCGAGGGAAGCCTCAAGTCGCTGGGGCTGTCGTGGAGCGCACTTCAGTCCAGCGCCGTAGATACGCTGGATCGCTCCGAAGGCAGATTACCTTTCCCCAGTGGGGGCACACCAGTGCCGAACCAGCAAGGAGTTCAGGTGAACAAAGACGGTTCGCTGGGGATTGATTTCAGCATCGTCAAGAAGCCGATCGATTTCAGCGTGACTCTGAACGCGCTGGCAGAGGATCGGCGCAACCGCCTGCTGGCAAACCCGCGCGTCGCCACGCTGGACGGACGCCCTGCCACCATCTTCATCGGCGATGAGGTGAACTATGTCAAGCTCATCCAGCAGACGCCTCAGGGTGCGAATGTACAGACTGACTCGGTGCAAGCGGGCATCATTCTGAGCGTGCTGCCGCGCGTGCATGAGGATGGCTCTATCACGCTTCAGGTTAAGCCTGAGGTGAGCGTGATTACGGGGTTCCTGAATGTGCCGGGGGGCGGTTCGCTGCCGCAGCTGGCACGACGCAACGCGGAGACCACCATTCGCCTCAACAACGGCGAGACACTCATCATCGGCGGGCTGATTCGCGAGCAGGACATCAAGACCATCCAGAAAGTGCCCCTGCTGGGCGACCTGCCGTTCTTCGGCTATCTCTTCCGCAGGTCGTCCACCACGCGCGATCGCTCGGAGATTGTGATTACCCTCACTGTGCGTGTGATGGAATAAAGTTTCCGCTCCCTGCGTTGGGGGCGGAAACTACCCTCCAATCGGCAGCGCGAGCAGGTAGGCTTCACTGCTGCCGTTCTGGGTGATGGCGTCGTAGGAGAAGAGGCTGTAGCCCCGCGCGCCCGCCCGAAGCGAGGCGCGAATCTTGTTCGCCGTGCTTTCAGGGGAGATGTGCCACGCGCCAATCCCGGCAATCAGCGGACGCCCTTCCACATGCTTCAGGGCGTGTTCTATTTGCTTTTGCACGCGGGCGGTGTCTTTGTCATACGCCATCAGCGCCAGCGTGTCCAGCCACCCAGCGCGAATCCAGTAGACCCAATCCTGTAGTTTGTGTCGGTATGCCAGCGCGGGGTCGGGCCAGACGGCGGCGGAGAGAATGAGGTTCGGGTTGATTCGGCGCGATTGGCGGGCAAACTGGGAAACGAACGCGCTGACCTGCTCCCGACGCCAGTCGCTCCATTCGGCGGGGAAGGCGTCTATCCATGCAAACGGATCGCGCTTGCGCTCCAGCGCCCGACGCTCGCGCTCGGAAACGCGCTCCTGCATCGCTTCCCGAAACCGTGCCTGACACCCTGCACAGTAGCAGTAGCCCTCGTAGGGGTAGCGCACATAGTCCAGATGCAAGCCGTCCAGCTGGGGGTAGCACTGGGCGACTTCGGCGAACACCTTGAGCGTATGCGTGCGCACATTCGGGTTGCTGGGGCAGAGATACACTCCCTCCACCTTACCTGCAGTGGTCATCTGATAGCGCTGATTGCGGTCGCGGGCAATCCAATAGGGATGGCGGTTTATCACATGCTGGGGGCTGAGGGGGCGTCGGGGCTGGCTCCACACATAGAACACATTCAGCCACGCATGCACCATAATGCCTGTGCCCTGCGTACAGCGGAGCAGATGCCCCAGCGGGTCAAACGAATCGGGCTGGAAACGCAACGCCTCGGCACGCGGCTCTAAGGTGGAGCGATAATACGCATCCCCACGCCCCCGAACCTGCACAAACAGCGTATTGAAGCCGTAGCGATAGGCAATCTCCACTGCGCGTTCCACAGATTGGGGTGAAACTAAGGAAGTGCGCACGACCCACAGGGCGCGCACGGTTTCAGGAAGGCGCGCTTCGCCCTTCGCCCGCCGCTCCTTAACCAGGCTCATGGTTCGGGAGATTATACCTCCTGTACCGCCTTATACCACACCTCCACGCCCCGATAGAGGTGTTTGAGGCGCACGATTCCCTCAGCGCCCATCACACAGAGGGCAGTCGCAAGGCTATCCGAAACGATTCCTGATGGCGCTTTGACGCTCACCTGCACGAGGTGGCGCAGTCCCAGCCCGGTGCGGGGGTCTACAATATGCGCGTAGCGCACGCCGTCAATCACCACGAACTGCTCCGTGCTGCCTGAAGTGGAGAGGGCACAGTTTGCCAGCGTCAGGAACACAGGCTCGTCGCGCGACGAAAGGGGCGGAATTTGAATCCGCCAGCCTTTCTGATTAGGTGGAGGCGCGGAGACCGCCAGGTCGCCCCCCATCTGCACCAGCGCGCGCGTAATCCCGTGCTGGCGCAACACGCGCAGGGCGCAGTCGCAGGCATAGCCTTTGGCGATACCGCCCAGGTCCAGACGCATCCCCTCTACGGCGAGGCGCACAGCGCGGCGGCGAAGGCTCAGCGCCACCTTCTGCCAGCCTGTGCGTGTTAGTGCCTGCTGAAGCGTGGCGTCGTCGGGCAGTTTTTGCTTCGCGCGCGCCTCGCGCCACAGTGCGGTGAGCGGTCCAACGGTGATGTCGAACGCGCCGTCGGTCTGCTTCGCCAGCTTCTGGGCGTGCCACAGCACATAAAACAGTTCGGGGCTGACCTTCACCCAGCGCCGGACGGCGGTTTGACAGAGGCGCATCAGCTCACTGTCGGGGCGGTAGTCGCTCATCATGGCTTCCAGCGCGCTGAGTCGGCTATAGGCGGCTCGACACGCCCGCAACGCCACCGACTCGCTGGGCGCGTAGACCACCATGCGCGTCTCCACGCCCATCCGTATCTGCGTGTATTCGTAGCGCTCCACGACACCATGTTGTACCCGTCGGGTACACTTATACTGCATGAGCCATCACACGACACCAACGCGCGTTGTAGACCCTGCTCGCCATCGGGAAGAGGTGGAGAGCGAGGCGTCCCTGCGCCCGAAGCGACTCACCGAGTTCATCGGGCAGCAGCAGCTCAAAGAGAACCTGAGTATCTTCATTCAGGCGGCGCGGGCGCGGGGCGAATCACTGGACCATGTGTTGTTGTTCGGTCCGCCGGGGCTGGGTAAAACCACCATCGCCACGATTATCGCCAACGAGATGGGCGTGCCCATTCACATCACCTCCGGTCCCGCGATTGAGCGTCCGGGCGACCTCGCAGCGATTCTGACCAGCATGGAGGCGGGGCAGGTGCTGTTTATTGACGAGATTCACCGCCTCAGCCGCGCGGTGGAAGAGGTGCTGTACCCCGCGATGGAAGATTTTCAGATCGATATCGTGCTGGGCAAGGGGGCGGGCGCGCGCTCGTTGCGATTGGATTTGCCGCCGTTCACGGTGGTGGGGGCGACCACACGCGCAGGCTTGCTCACTTCACCCCTGCGCGACCGATTCGGGATTGTGCATTACTTCCAGTTCTACACGCCTGAGGAACTGGCGCAGATTATCCGCCGTTCGGCGCGGATTCTGCAGGTGGAGATAGAAGAGCCAGCGGTGCAGGAGATTGCGAAGCGCTCGCGGGGCACGCCGCGCATCGCGAACCGCCTGCTGCGACGCATCCGCGACTTCGCGCAGGTGCTGGGCGAGGGCAAAATCACGCTGGAAATCACGCAGGATGCGCTTCAGCGGCTGGGTGTAGACCCGCTGGGACTGGACGAGATGGACATTAAGATTCTGCGCACGCTGATTGAGAAGTTCGGCGGGGGTCCTGTGGGGCTGGAGACGCTGGCAGCCTCGATTCAGGAAGACGCAGGCACGATTGAAGACATGTACGAACCCTTCCTGATGCAGCTGGGGTTCATTCAGCGCACGCCGCGTGGGCGACTGGCGACCCCGCAGGCGTATGCCCATCTGGGAATCCCCTGCCCAGGCGTTAGTCTCCAGCCCCGTCTGGAGATGGATACCTGATCCTGATTAATTCAGCGATTGCTTCTGTATCTGGCGCTTGCCGTCGGGCGTTATCATCTCCTGCTGGAGCATCATGGAAAAATCTCTGGTCAGCTGCAGGGTGAGGTTCGCCTTGAGGGTTTGCCCGAACTTCATTTCAGCCGTGACAGGCGGAGTATGCTCCAGAATCACGGTGTCGCCCGCGGAGTCGGGTTTGGGTGGGCGGTAGACCCACTTAATCTGGGTTCCATCCTTGAGGGTGATAGGTTTCAGCGCGTCGGGTTTGAGATATTTGGGCGTGAGTGCGTTCAGATTTGGGGGGAACTTGCCCGTGTCGGTGTGATATTGCTTGATAGCGTTGGCAATTACCTGAAACGGGGGTTTGACCTCCTGTTCGATCACCATCGACTGCTGAATGATGTCGCCAAACATGCTGCCCAGCTGGCGTGCGCCAAAGAAGAGCAGGATGGCGAACACCACCAGCAGCCCCAGACAGCCGATGCCACCCAGAACCCAGCACGATGTGCGTCCTCTGGTGCCTCTCAGTGAACTCATGGGTATCGCCTCCGTAGGAGGTTTCGCTTTGAGCAGGGGATTTCCTGCTAAGTGGGTATCATAATATTCGGGGGAAACGGAGATGCAACAGCAAGTGGAGCATGCGGATTCGGACTATTCCCAGCGCGTGTTCACCGCCGAGGAGGCAGGGGAGATTTTGAAACTGGCAACCCACCTGCAGGAGGGTCAACTCCGCTATGAACAGCTGGAGGCAATTGCGCAGGAGGTGGGAATCAGCCGCGAGGCACTGGCGCAGGCGATTCAGAATGTTGAGGCACGAAAGAACGCTGCCATCTCCAGAGCCACAAGACGCCGCACTCTCGTAAGGAACCTGTTCAAGTCTGTTCTGCTTCTCGCGGTGGCAGGCGCTCTAACGCTGGCTCTGGTTCTTTTAAATAGCCTCTCCCCCGCCAGCTCCTCAGAGGACGCCACCCTTTTTGCCTCTTCAAGCGAGGTGCAGGTATACATACAAAAGCCGCATGGCGAGTATGGGACAGTGCAGCATGTAATTCTGCAATCTTACGCTGGAAAGGTCAAAATAGGAAAATCTTTCGGGCGCATAGATGTGGCGTCCGTATCCCCTGATGGCGATTATGTTGCCCTCTACGATGGTCTTTACCGTGACCTGTGGATTGTGCGTGCCGACGGCACTGACCTGAAGCAGGTGGTGCATCGGGGCGTCGTGATAGAGACAGGACAAAGTGCGAATTTTGAGCCTTCCGTCTCCTTCCAGTGGAAGGAATTTGCTGGCAGTCTGTATTTGAGGATACCGATACTGGGCTTGCCGGGGGAGTTTTATGAAATTCGGGTGGACTGATTCGTGAGAAACTGTCGAGGGGTTTTGTGATTCGGACTCGGAGGGGCGCACTCGTTTCCCATCAGCGAGGGCTGCTTCCGCTGGCTTTCGGGGGCTTTCCCGTTCCGGCGCAAGGCGGCGCCAGCCGACGAAAGTCGGCTTCGTCTGAGGGTGTTCGAAAAATCGCTGCTGAATAGGACGGGTGAACCCGTTCCTATTAAACAAAGCCAGCCTCCGCTGGCTCTCGTAGCAGGGGCATCCTGCCCCTGTCCACGCGCAGGATGCGCGTGCTACTTCAGCCGATCTCTGAGAAGTCAAAATCTTGCCTTTCAACGCCTCTGCCGAATCCACGCTTCAGGCTGGCGCAGGAGGGTTTCAGTATCGCCCTGATTCAGGCGCTGCAGAAACCATGCGCGACACTCGCCTGTGGCAAGCAGCGCGACGCGCTCTTTGGCGAGGGGAACTTGAGTGGGCGGTACGATGAGTGCATGCGGCGCCGCCGCCAGCCCTGTCGCGAGGGTTACGGGTTCCGCATCGGGCAATAGCACAGCCCGATACAAGCCCCATTCCAGCGCGCTCTGTTCCACCTCCCAGAATGCCTCCAGCGAAGCCGCCTCGCTCAGGTGCGCGGAGAGGGGCAGGGAGTCCTCTTCTCTGTCGGGCAGTGTGCCCAGCCAGCCGAGTTGCCACCTGCCGATGGGCGTATGCTGTGCGCGCAGGCTGAGTTTGACCGCTTCCATCGCCTGCAGCCACTCGGCAAGCCGTTCAGGCGGATGGGGAATCAGCGTCAAATTCATCTCCGCGCTCCAGCGCCAGAGCGATTCCTGAAGTTCAGGCTCCTCCAGAATTTCGCGGGGGACAACCCACCAGAGCGGCTTGCCTCCCAGATGGTGCGCCAGATGGGGCACTTCGGGCTTTTCAGGGGGGCTAACCGCAAAGCTCACCACCAGTTCCGCGCCAATTTGAGCCGTTGATTCCAGCGCCGCCCACTCCTCAATCCTGCCGCCAATCGCAACGGTTTGCCCGTCCCATGTACGCACGGGCAGGTGCTGGCTCTCGATATGATAGCGTGTGTGGGTGGCGACACGCAGGAGCTGGCTCTGATAGCGCGTGAGGGTCGCGACGCTGGGGTCTATGTAGGCGACGCCTGCGTTCGCGTCCAGCACCACCATCGCGTCGGGCGGTAGCACGCGGGGCAGGCGCTCCACCTTCAGCACAGGCACGGAGGGCAGGGGCGGTGTGGGTTCGCGCTCCACTATCCAGCCCACGACGCGCACATAGGGCGCGAGAATAGGGGGCGCGTCTTCCAGCGAGGGCGCCAGCGCGATCACTTCCAGCGGCTCGGTACGCATGCGATACTCAATCGCGAGCCATTCGTCCTCGTCCTGTGCAAAGAGGCGCGGGTCTAACCATTCGGGGGCAGTGGGTGCGGGCAGATAGAGCGGCGCCCCAACGCCGATTGCCATTCCCGGGCGAACCGGCGCCCCAAACAGAACCCAGCGTGCAGGGGGTTCAGGCGGAGACCCCGAAGACCTCGACGGCATAGCCCTGTTGACGATAGGGGTTGATAGCCGATTCGTAGACCGCACGCACGCTCGCTGGCACCAGCAGCACGATGCGGTACTGGTTGCCGTATTGCCGTATCAGACTGGGGAGACGGTCCAGCACTGACTGCGAGGCGGTGGGGGTACGGTCGGTGAGCCAGCGGAGGAACTGGCGCATCTCGTGCGACTGGCTGAAAGCGACAGGCGTCACCGTGCCCGTTTCGTCCTGCACGCTGAGTGCGACGCCGTGGCGGGGCGCTTCGGTCGCAAGCCATGCGAGGTGGCGGAGCGCCTGTTCGAAGTCGGGCGCCCCCTCGTCTTCGTCGATACGCCAGCGCGGAGCATACTCAACAGCGACCAGCACGGGCGCGAGCTGGTCGGTTTCAAACTCTTTAACATGCCACTCATGGTGGCGGGCGGTGGCGCGCCAGTTGATGCGTCGGAGGGGGTCGCCCGGAATGTAGGGGCGTGTGCCGTGCCAGTCCGCCCCCTCGCCGCGCTGACCCCGCAGCGAGGATGCCATCAGAAAACGCCCGTGCCCGCCCCCGGACCACGACCAGCCCGCAAGCGGCACAGGACGCGGCAACACGCGCACCTCCGCGAGGAGGTCAAACCACGCAACTCGATAAAACAAGCCGAAAATATCCGAGAGCACAATCGCGATTTCGCCCAGCGTGTAGCGCCCCATCCGATTTGCGGTCAACTCGCTGACAATCCGCTGAACCCCGTCTGCGCGCGGCTCCACACGCTGATGCTCCATCGAAAAGCTGGGAGGGTGGACAATCTTAAAATCACTGATGGCAACTGCCCACGACACGCGCAGGTTCGTTTCGATAGTCACCTCGAACGACTCGCCCTCCAGAACTTCGGGCGGGCAGTGGAGATCTGCCTTGAGGTGTTGCATGCGCCGGTTCACCAGCAGGTAGGTCGCGCCCAGAATGAACCCCAGCACGCTCGCCATCCAGTACATCTGGCGGTTGTTGGTCATTAAGCCAGAGACCAGCAGGAACGAGGTCGCCGCCATCAGCGCGGTGAGTTTGTATTCTCGCATCAGGTTTCCTCACCCATCGGCACGGGCACTTGCTTCAGGATTTCCTGAATCACCTGTTCGGCGCGTGGGATTTTGCCCTGCGAGTCGCTTCGCAGAATCAGACGGTGTGCCAGCACGGGAACCGCCATCCGTTGCACATCGTCGGGGGTAACGAAGTGGCGTTCTGAGAGGATGGCGTTGGCTTGCGCGGCGAGCATAAGCGCCAGCGAGGCGCGGGGGCTGGCGCCCAGCGCAATCTGGGGATGGTGGCGTGTGGCGTTCACCACCGCCACGAGGTAGCGTCGCACAGCGGGGCTGATGTAGACCCGCCGCACCTGCTGCTGGAGCTGTTCCAGCTGTTCCAGCGACAGCACTGGCTCAAGGGTGTCCAGCGGCGAGCGGAGCTGACGGCTCGCCAGAATCTGTTCCTCCACCTCAGGCGATGGGTAACCCAGCGACACCCGCGCGAAAAACCGATCCATCTGCGCCTCGGGCAGCGGGTAAGTGCCCACCATCTCGATATTGTTCTGGGTCGCAATTACCAGAAATGGATGGGGCAGGGGATGCGAAGCACCCTCCACCGAGACCGTGCGCTCTTCCATCGCTTCCAGCAGAGCGGATTGGGTCTTCGGCGTGGCGCGGTTAATCTCGTCTGCCAGCACAATGTTCGCAAAAATCGGTCCGGGGTGGAACTCGAACTGCCCCGTGCGCTGGTTGTAGATCACGGAACCCGTTACATCGGCGGGCAGCAGGTCGGGCGTGAACTGGATGCGTCGGAACTGTCCGCCAATCGCGCGCGCCAGGGCGCGTGCCAGTGTGGTCTTGCCCACGCCGGGGATGTCCTCTATCAGCAGGTGCCCCCCACTCAGCAGTCCCGTAATCATCAGGCGCACGGCTTCTGTCTTGCCCAGAATCACGCGCTCGACGGCTTGAATGAGGGTTCGTGCCTGGTGCGCCACCTCGCGCGCTTCCGATTCGGTGAGCCACTCCTGCGAATCAACGGTCATAACATCAGAAGTATACCTCCCCTGAGGTTTCCATCGGGTACAATCTTGCTACAGGGAGGTTTTATCGTATGCAACGACGGATTCGTGCCGCGATGGTAACCGATGTGGGCGGGATTGGCGACGAGTCGTTCAACGCTTCGGCTTGGCGAGGGCTGGAGCGTGCGCGCGACCAGCTCGGCGCGGAGGTGCGCTATCTGGAGTCGCGCACGGCGGCGGACTATGTGCGCAACCTGACCGCACTGGCGCGGCAGGGGTTTAATGTGGTCTTCGCGATCGGGTTTTTGATGGAAGACTCGCTCGCCAAAGTGGCGCCGCGCTTCCCGAAGGTCTATTTCGGGATTGTGGACGGCAGAGCGCCGAACTTGCCCAACTGCGTGTCGCTCATTTTCAACGAGCAGGAAGGCTCTTACCTGGTGGGGGCGCTCGCAGGCGCGTTCACCAAAACGAATGTGGTGGGGTTCGTGGGCGGTATGAATGTGCCCCTCATCAAAAAGTTTGAGTACGGCTATCGCGCAGGCGTGCTGACCACCAACCCGAAGGCGAAGGTGCTGGTCGGCTACACGGGCAACTGGGATGATGTCAGCAAGGGGCGCGAGCTGGCGCTCACCCAGTTCAATCAGGGCGCGGACATCATCTATCACGCCGCAGGGCGCTGCGGAATCGGCGTCATTCGCGCCGCCCAGCAAAAAGGCAAAGGCTACTATGCAATTGGCGTGGACAGCGACCAGGACCACCTCGCGCCCGGACATGTGTTGACCAGCATGATGAAGCGCGTGGATAACGCCGTGTTCGATGTGTGCAAGCGCGTCGCCGAAGGACGCTTCAAGAGCGGGACGATTGTGTACGGGGTCAAGGAGAAGGGCGTCGGTCTCAGCCCGATGCGCTTTACCCGAAAGCTCGTGCCCGACGCCATCATGGCAAAAATCAACAAACTGGAGCAGCTGATTGTGCAGGGCAAAGTCGTGCCCCCGTACAACGAGCAGACTTTCCGGGCGTTCCGTCCGCCAAAGGTTTAACGATGTCGCGCCCCAGCTGGGATGAGTATTTTATGCAGGTGGCGTTTGTGGTGGCAACTCGCGCCACCTGCCCGCGTCGGAGTGTGGGCGCTGTGATTGTGCTGGATAAGCGCATTCTGGCAACGGGCTATAATGGCGCGCCGCGCGGGCTGGCGCACTGCACCGAAGTGGGCTGCCATCTCGTGGCGGGGCACTGCATCCGCGCTCTGCACGCCGAGCAGAATGCCATCCTGCAGGCGGCGATGAACGGGGTCTCCACGCGCGGGGCGACGGTCTATGTCACCTGCCAGCCGTGCAACCACTGCGCGAAGATGATTATTAACGCTGGCATCGAGCGCGTGGTGTTTCAGGGCGATTACCCCGACGAGTTCGCGCTGGAGCTGTTCGCCGAAGCGGGGATTGCGCTGGATCGGTTCGTGGACGGGCGGATTGAGTCTGTTGACCTGACGCCCTATATGCCAAAGCGATGAAAACGATTACGGTTGTGTTTCTGATTGCGCTGGCGACGACCTATCTGCTGACGCCCTGGGTGCGGGCGCTGGCGATACGGTTTGGGGTGCTGGACATTCCTGACGCGCGGCGGGTTCACACCGAGCCGATACCGCGCTGGGGCGGGTTAGCCATCTATCTGGGGGTGGTGGTGGCGACGCTGGCGGGGATGTTCCGACTGTACCTGCTGGCGCCCAACGATGGCGTGTTCTGGGAGCGGGTGGTGCCGTTCGTGGGGCTGTTGCTGGTGGGCACGCTGGTGCTGGCGGCAGGCATGCTGGACGATTTGAAGGGCTTTTCGGCGGTGCTTCAGGCGGGGGTGTTGTTGCTGGCGGGGTTGCTGGTGCAGCTGTTCGGCGTGCAGATTGAGGGCTTCGCCGCGCCGATTGGGGGTAACTTCCGAGACGCGCGCTGGGTGTCGCTGGGCGCGTGGACGATTCCGCTGACTGCGCTGTGGATGTTCGTCATCAGCAAAACGATGGACACGATTGACGGGCTGGACGGCTTGGCGGCGGGCGTGAGCGCGATTGCGGCGCTGACGCTGGCGCTGATGGCGCTTCAGGCGGCGGATATTTTAGACCAGCCCTATCCCAACTGGCTGATTGCGATTACGGCGGCGGCGGTGGCGGGCGCGGCGGGCGGGTTTTTGCGCTATAACTTCAACCCGGCGCGGATTTTTATGGGCACGGGCGGCGCGCAGTTTCTGGGCTTTGTGCTGGCGGGGCTATCGGTGATTGGCGCGTTCAAAACGGCGACTGCGTTCGCGATTTTCGTGCCCCTGCTGGTGTTCGGCTTGCCGTTGCTGGACGCGGTGAATGTGGTGATTCGGCGGCTGCTGAGCGGCGCGCCCATTCACAAGCCCGACAAGCGCCACATCCACCATCAGCTGCTGGCGCGCGGCTTGACCCAGCGTCAGACCGTGCTGCTATTGTACGGGATTGCGCTGGCGATGGCGGTGGTGGCGCTGTGGCTTTTCAAGCGGGCGATGGGCTAACTGGAGCCGACGGTGGGATTCGAACCCACGACCTGTGCATTACGAGTGCACCGCTCTACCGCTGAGCTACGTCGGCTCTGCGGGTTATTATACCCGACACCAGCAGGCGGGTGCAAGGGGGTGAGTTTAGCGCACATCGTGGATGTCCCGCGAGTTGTTCCTCCAGCAGGAGTTGTGGCTCAGGCGAGCCTTCACGGTTTTGTCTCGCACATAGATGCCGTATTGATTTCTTACACACCGATTCCCGCTCACCTCACCCTGCACATTGTCAGAAAGCCAGATACCACAGTCCTTGTTCCCCTCGCAGGTGTTGTTGCGAGCGGTGAGGGTGGACTGCTCGTTGCCTGCAATCCCGTGAGAGCCGTTTCCTTTGCAGGTGTTGCCTTCCAAGATGCCCTGCGCACTGCCAAAGAGCGAAATCCCACCATCCCTATTCCCTTCGCAGGTGTTGTTGCGAGCAGTGAGGGCGGACTGCTCGTTGCCTGCAATCCCGTGTATGCCGTTTCCTTTGCAGGTGTTGCCTTCCAAGATGCCCTGCGCACTGCCAAAGAGTCCAATCCCGTCCTGCTCATTCCCCTCGCAGGTGTTGTTGCGGGCGGTGAGGGTGGACTGCTCGTTGCCTGCAATCCCGTGATAGCCGTTTCCTTTGCAGGTGTTGCCTTCCAGCGTGCCCTGCGCACTGCCAAAGAGTCCAATCCCGTCCTGCTCATTCCCCTCGCAGGTGTTGTTGCGGGCGGTGAGGCGGGCGTCACCCCAAGCAAACATCCCCCAACCGCCATTCCTCAAAAACTCGCTGTGCCTGACTTCACATGAAGTGGAGTGCCCCAGGGACAAACCATCATCCCCATTAGCGAACACTCTGCAGAATTCCACTCGAGCGCTTGCGCTTCCGTTCAACAAGATACCCACTTCATTATCCGCAACCCAGCATTCGCTAATCACCGCCCGCGCGGTTCCATAAAGCAAAACACCACAGCTCACGCTTTTATCCATGCGTCCTGTTGCCCCTGTGATAAAGCATCGACTCAATCGGAGCTCCCCAGAACCAACTCCTACTGCGAGGCAAATGGTTTCACTGCTGTTCATCCTGACAGTGAGGTCGCGTATGGAAAGAACGCCGCTTCCATAGAAGGAGATTCCTGCGTCACCCTTCTCGAAAACAATCACCGTCTCCTCATATCCAGCGCCTGCAATTGTCAACGACTTACCCGTAGACAGAGTCTGGTGAAGTCGGTACTCTCCAGCCTGAAGCGTGATTTCGCCGCCGTCTTTAACCTCCCGAATGGCTTCCAGAAGTTCCTCCGCATTTGTCACGAGTATCTTCGAAGGAGGTTCCTGAGCGGATGAGGGTGCGCGGGAGGCGGTTGGGCTTGAAGACTTCTGAACGGGTTCAGGAGCGATCTTGCGTCTTCCAAGCAGGAGCCTGAGGTATTTCACAGGAGTAGCGAAATTGAGGTTTTGCCCGCTTTCAACTGTGAAGGTTATGACCCCTACGACAGCCCCAGAGCGAGTCATCACAGGCGAGCCGCTGTTTCCGGGCGAGACTGGTGCGGTTATCTGAATCCATTCAAACCCGTTCAGGACGCGCTTGGCACTGACCACCCCCGCGCTGAAAGAGCCTTGAAGACCGAGAGGCGACCCCATCACGCAGATGTCCTGACCTACTTTGAGCGCGTTGCTGTCTCCCAACGGCAGTGGGCGCAATTTAACGCCCTTCAGCTGGAGAATTGCCAGATCAACGCGCTTATCCGAAGCGAAAATTCGGCTGACGCCGACCGTTTTCCCTGTGGACAGTTTGACGAAGACCTTTGAGGCGTTTTCAATCACATGGTGATTTGTCGCGATTTTCCCATCCGCGCTGATGGCAAACCCTGTTCCCGTTTTCTGCCCCTGCTTGGTGTGCGCGATAATCTGCACCACGCTGCTTCTTGCCTTCTGAGCAACCGCAGACCAATCCGACTGCGCCGCGGCTCCACTCAGAGCCAGCCCTATCATCAGCACCGCCCCAACGATGAGTCGCATGGCGTTCCTCCTGCCCCTTGTATTATACTCCACCACTTTTTGTTGCGAGCAATAATACCACATTCGGGCGCACTTCTATCAAGGGGGGGAGAGGGTGTTCGAGAAATCACTTTTGGGCGGGACGGGTAAATCTGCTCTGTTGCCAGTATGAGGCGTAAGCATTTCAAGACCCGCGCCGTGAGGTTTTCCCTGCTTCACAAGGGGAACCAAATCCTGCCACGCACGCGGGTGTCCCAGCTTCACGGTAGCCCTGTTCTCGAGTCCCCTCGCTCGCGGGGGGAACCTGAAGGAGGGGCATCTGGCTAAGATAGCCGACGAAGGTCGGCTGCGTCTTGTAGGAACGGCTTCAGCCGTCAGGCGTGCATCCCGTTTTATGCCTGACGGCTGAGGCTGCTCTGCCGCGAGAACCCCCGTTCCACTTTTTCTGGAATGGGGGATTTTGTCGCACGGGGCGCGGCGAACGCGCCCCTACGCATGCCGGCACGCACGCAGCTTTTACATCCCGTTGGCTAAGGCTCTTGAAGTACCGCGTTATTTTTGTTTACTACGGGCTTGGATCAGGATACCGCCCGTTCCACCAGCGGTTATCCTGATAGAGGGGTTCTACACGGCTCCAGCGGAGGTGTCCATCCACAAAGACGAAGTTCGCCCCGTTGTTGTGGCGCGAGTCGGGCGGCGACCAGCGTCCCGCACTGCTGGGCGCGTTGGGTCCCGAACCGTAGCGACAGGGTGGCAACACAGGCGGGTCCATCGCGTAGCCGTGATTGAACAGGCAGTCAGGGTTGAGAAAGTCGGGGTCGCTGGGGTCGTCATTTTTGCAGGGGCGTGTGCCTGTGCCGCGATTGTCGCCGACGGCAATCATCTGCGCGGGGGTTTCAATCATGCTTTCCAGAACAGGCACATTCCAGCAGTTTGCCCGCGAGAGACCCAGGTACTGGTAGTTATAGCCATAGGTGGCGTTGCGTCCCGCCGCGCCAAAATCCCACTTGCGCGAAACCTGCGGACACACGAAAATCCCCGCGTTGCGCGTGTAGGTGAACACATGGTCATACCAGCGCACGGGCTGCCCATGCGTAACATACGAGAAAGGCGGAAACGCCTCCCAGTCCTGCACATACATCGCGAGCGCCAAGCCGTGCTGGCGCAGGTTGCTGGAACAGCTGGTCTGACGGGCTTTGACACGCGCCTGCGCAAACACCGGGAACAGGATTGCCGCCAGAATGGCAACAATCGCAATCACGACCAACAGCTCAATCAAAGTGAACCCATGGCGGAGCGGCAGGTTCGCCGTCCGCCTCTGCGAAAGTTCGCTCTCCATAGCCTCGTCCTCCATTCTCTATAAATATACCCTTTAGCGTGGCTAAATATCAAGCCCCCAGCACTGGCACACTGAGCAAAGTTGCATCCTGTCAGTTTTATGGGGTACAATCGGTGGGGATGGCGCACGAATCAAGCGCAACATCTGCAGGGTGAGAGCATGGCGACGAAAACGCAGAAACGGCGCTCGTCAGCGAAACGCACGCCACCGCCTAAAGAGCGGTCGCCCCTCTTTTATGACCGTATTGCGATTGCGCTGGGTGTGGTGGGCTTACTGGTGCTGCTGAGCCTGACCATGCCCCAGAAGGGGGTTGTGGGGGCGTTTTTGAGCGATGGGCTACGCCTGCTGTTCGGGAACGGCGCCTACCTGTTGCCGATAGTGCTATGGCTGGCGGCGGGCGCGCTGGTGTTCGGCACAGGCAAGCTCGCGCTTCCTGAAGTGATTGGTGGGGGCGTCTTGCTCTATGTGGTGCTGCTGGGCTGGATGGCACAGCCCGAATCGCAGTCGGGCAACTGGTTCCACGCGGGCGCGCTCAAAAGCACGGGGGGCTACATCGGCGCAGTGATTGGTTATCTCCTTCATATTGGGCTGGGTCAGGCGAAGAGCGTGGTGCTGGGCGCGCTGGGGCTGGTGGGCGCCCTGATGATGTTCAACATCCCGCTGGTTAGCCTCTTTCGGGGGATAGGGCGCGTGCTGTGGACGGGCTGGCGCGGCACAGCGACCGCCACTCGCGCGGTGGCTGAAGTCGCCTCTCACACCGCAGAGAAAGCCACAACCGTTCTCAAGCGCAAGCCCGAACGCCCCACACCGCGTGTGGTGCAGAAGCCTTCGGGCGCGGCGCCTGCGGAAGCCAGCGCTCCCGCCCAAACTTCAGCCGTCTCCGAGCCATCTGCAGAGGGCGATTCGAGCGAGAAGCGTCGCCCCAGCCTGCCTGCTCGCACCAAACCGAATATCCCCACGCCGCCGCCTGCCAGCGAGGGCAACTACACGCTCCCGCCGCTCTCGCTCCTCAAAGAGCCACCTGCGCCACCACGACGCAGCCAATCTGAAATTAAGGAAAAGATTGCGATTCTGGAGCGCACGCTGGAAGAGTTTGGCATCGGCGCGAATGTGGTGGAAGTCGCGCACGGTCCTACCGTCACGCGCTATGAGATTCAGTTAGACCCCGGCATCAAGGTCAGCAAGGTGGTGAATCTGGCGGATAACCTCGCGATGGCGCTTGCGGCGATTGCGGTGCGTGTGGAAGCGCCCATCCCCGGCAAGAGCGCGATTGGCGTGGAAGTGCCCAACGACCAGCCGCAGGTAGTGAGCCTGCGCGAGGTGATGGAGCGCGACGAGTTCTGGAACGCGCCGAGCCTGTTGACCGTCGCGCTCGGTAAGGATGTCGCAGGCACGCCCAAGTATACCGACCTCACGCGCCTGCCTCACCTGCTGATTGGCGGCGCCACCAACTCTGGAAAGAGCATGTGCCTGCTCTCCCTGATTACCTGTATTCTGTTCCGCGCGACCCCGCGCGAGGTGCGCTTCGTGATGATAGACCCCAAGCGCGTGGAACTCTCGCTGTTTGACGGCATTCCCCACCTGATGTGCCCTGTGGTGCGCGATGTGAAGCAGGCGGCGGGCGCCCTGCGCGCGGTTCTCAAAGAGATGGATCGGCGCTACGACCTGTTCGCGAACGCGGGCGTGCGCAACATTCAGGGCTACAACGAACGCGCCCCCGAATCGGAGCGCCTGCCTTATGTGGTGGTGGTGATTGACGAGCTGGCAGACCTGATGATGCAGGCGGCGGCGGAGATTGAAACCTCCATCTGCCGACTGGCGCAGCTGGCGCGGGCAACGGGCATCCACCTCGTGGTGGCGACCCAGCGCCCCTCCGTGGATGTGATTACGGGCACGATTAAGGCAAACATTGCCAGCCGAATCGCGTTTGCGGTCTCCAGTCAGGTGGATAGCCGCACGATTCTGGACATGAACGGTGCGGAGCGTTTGCTGGGGCGGGGCGATATGCTCTTTTTGCCGATAGACGCCGCAAAACCCGTGCGTATTCAGGGCTGCTACATCAGTGAGCCAGAGATTGAGGCGGTCGTCGAGTTCTGGCGGGCGCAGGAGGCGCCTGTGTACCTGCTGAACCCTGCCGAATTTGAAACCGCGCTGGGCAGCGACTTTGAAGATGATGAGGAAGAGGACGAGCTGTATCCCGCGGCGGTGCGATTGGTGGTCTCGCACGGGCAGGCGTCCACCTCCATGCTGCAGCGGCGATTCAAAATCGGCTACGGGCGTGCCGCGCGCCTGCTGGACCTGATGGAACGGCGCGGGATTGTCGGACCGCTGGACGGCGCAAAGCCCCGACAGGTGCTGGTTACCCGCGACGAGGCGGAACAGATGCTTCGGGGCTACGAATAGCCCATCGGGTATCCTATAATCAAGGAGTGAGCGACGATGGCAGGACATTCCAAGTGGCATAACATCCGTATCCGCAAGTCCAAGCAAGATGCGATGCGCAGCAAGCTGTTCACGAAGCTGGCGCGCGAGATTATCGTCGCCGCGCGACTGGGGGGCGGCAACCCCGACGCGAACCCGCGCCTGCGACTCGCCATCGAAAAAGCCCGCGAACACCATATGCCTGCAGAAAACATCAAACGCGCCATCCAGCGCGGTACGGGCGAACTGGAAGGCGTGAACTACGAAGAGGTAACCTACGAGGGCTACGGTCCAGGCGGGGTCGCCATCATGGTGGAGTGCCTGACCGACAACCGCAACCGTACCGTCGCGGAGCTGCGCCATCTGTTTTCCAAGCATGGGGGCAATCTGGGCGAGAGCGGGAGCGTCGCGTGGCAGTTCAAGCGTCAGGGCGTGATTGTGGTGCCCACCAGCGCTATCGATGAGGAGTCCCTGCTGGAGATTGCGCTGGAAGCAGGCGCGGAAGATGTGCAGACCGAAGAGGAGTTTTATCGGGTGATTACGGCGGTGGAAGATTTTCATCGCGTGCGCGAGGCGCTTCAGGAGCGGGGCGTGCCCATTACCGAAGCGCAGCTGGAGATGTCGCCGACCACCACCGTGCGCGTGGAAGGCGAAACCGCCGAGAAACTCATGCGCCTGCTGGAAGCCCTCGAAGAGCATGACGATGTGCAGAACACCTACGCCAACTTCGATATCCCCGACGAGGCGCTGGCGGGGCGCTCTTAATCGCTGAGGCGGTCTCCTATGCGCACACGCCTGCCCTTCGTGACGGGGGGGCTACTGCTGACCCATACCCTCGCAACTTTCTGGTGCATCCGCCATCCCGAAGTGGTGGAGGCGTGGGGCTTTACCCCTGCGAATCCGCAATGGATCAACCTGCTCACCAGCCTCTTTGCGCACGCAAGTTATATTCACTGGCTCAAAAACGCCCTGTTTCTAACGCTCTTTGGCTGGTATGTGGAGCGTGCGCTGGACGGCTGGCGGTTTCTGGCGCTTTACTTTATCAGTGGGGTTCTGGCGGCGCTGACCCACTGGGCGATGGTGGGCATCTTCCAGCCGACACTGTACGATGATTCGCTGGTGGGCGCGTCGGGGGCGATTTCGGGGCTGGTAGGCTACTTCGCGCTCCGCTACTATCGTCGTCGGGTACGCCTCGCATGGTCGGCGGTGCATCAGTGGGGCTGGGGCATCCCGATGTGGGTGGCGGTGCTGCTGTGGGTGCTGTGGCAGGGGATAGGGGCAATTCTGGACGCGGGGAGCGAAAACCCCACCGAGATTGGCTACTGGGCGCATCTGGGCGGGTTTGCGACGGGGCTGATTCTGGCGGTGCTGTGGGGCGCAGGGGGCGAGGGCGAGCGCGAATATCTCCTCCAGCAGGCGACGGCGAGCTTGCAAGAGGGTGCAGGCGGCGACGCCCTGCGCTGGCTCCAGCCCCTGCTGAGTCAACCTGCCCCGCCTCTGGAGGCGTTGCAGCTGGCGGGAGAGGCATGGGCGCTGCTGGGGGACTATGAGGAGGCGCGCCCGCTTCTCACACGCGCCCTGCGCCATGCACTGAACCACCCCGAAACCGATTACGCCACCCTCCGCCAGCTGGCGAACCTGCTCGCCGAGATGGGGGGATTAATCCTGCTCAGCTCCGCTGAGCGCGACCGCCTGATAGAGCGCGCCGAGCGCCAGCACGACCGGGAAACCGCCCTCCGCTGGCTTCAGACGCTTCTTCAACACGCCGACCACCCCCAGCGCCCCGAAATTCTCTTGCAATATGCGCGCCTGCTGGAACGCGCGGGGCAACCCCAGCAAGCAAAACAGGCACTCCGCGAACTGCAGGAGCGCTACCCCGACAGCCTGCAAGCAGACCTCGCACGCCTGCACAAACGGGACTAACCCTCCCTACGGCGCCGCTTCGCCATCACAGCCGCCAATCCCGCACCCAGAGCAATCACACTCGCTGGCTCTGGCACAACCGTGATAATGCGCATCTCGTCCAGCACATTCGTCGTGCGAAACCAGAAGGTGAGCGTGCGCATGTCGCTGGAGATTTCAAACCTTTCCTCGTCCTGTGTATCCAGTTCCAGCCCCCGGTAGTTGTCAGACTGGCTATACTGAACGCCCGGAACCCCCAGATCGTCGTCGGAGAGCCGCAGGCGTCGCCCGCGCACGATGACCCCGATAATCTCGAAGGGGAAGGTGACGCTTCCTGTGAAGCTGATGTCGGCGTCATTGATGGTATCCGAGTGGAGCAGATACACGAACACAGGAGTGTCCACCGGGAGCGGATATGTGCCGAGATCGCGCTCCTCGTCATACACTCCGGGCGCATTGGCATCGAGGGACACATCATCGTTGGGCACCCAGTAGTCGGTACGCTCAATCAGCAGGCGCACATGGGTGTTGCTGGTGAACTGGTTATCCCGCAGGTTGGAAGGGAAGGCTCCCGTCCATATCTCCACCTGCCCTGACACTATCTGGGCGCATGCCCAGAAAAGCGTCAGGTATCCAAAACACATCAGGGTTAAGAGTCTCATAGCGACCCTCCAGAAATCCATAAATATAGACTCAAATTTTCGGAAAAACCGGACAGCCCTCTGCGAATTTGGGTAAACTCGAAACATATGGAGGCTATCACCCAGATTTTTCTGGTGATGATGGTGTGGGCGGTCGCCGCGGCGTGGATTTTCGCGCTTGTCAATATGGCAATCACGGGGGATGTGCATCCGGGCGAGGCGCTGGCGGGATCGCTAATTGCGCTGCTGCTGGCGTTTGCGAGTGCGCGTCAGGCGTTTCCGCATGCCGTCTGGGTCTCGCTGCTGACGCTGGGTGGAAGCGCAATTGGCTTGCCCCTTCTGCGCGCCTACCTGAACCGCCACGCCCACGCGCAGATGGACGCCGAGCTGGCAGAGCGCGCCTGCCTCGCCGTGGAGTACGACCCCAAAAACTTCGGCGCGCTGGTGCAACTGGCGAACCTGTGCTATCAGCATGACCTGCTGGAACTGGCTGTGCATTATATGCGTCAGGCGGTCCAGCAGGCGCCGATGTTCACCTACAACGAAAAACGCATGCTCAGCCGCTGGGAAGATGAGCTTCAGCAAATCCCGAAACGCGGCAGCTTCCCCTGCATGGTGTGCGGCGAAGAGAACCCAATCGGACCCCTGCGGTGTCAGCGATGTCATCATTTTCTGATCCCTGCTTACATTCAGGGTGGGCTTCTCCCCAAGCAGCTGCTGCACAAAATTATGCACATCTGGGTGGTTGCGGTCTCAGCGATTGTGCTAAGCCTGCTCTGGCTGGAGCATTTGATGGGATTGTCAGCGCTCGGTGCCATCGGGTTGACCTTGCTTACGGCACTGCTTCTGATTTTCTGGATTCTACACCGAAAATGAGCCGACTCGTGACGCTCCTGCCCATTACGCGGTTAGACCGCTACATCCTGCGCGAGATGCTCGTGCCGCTGGGAATCGGCACGCTCGCCATCCTGTTGATGTTGATTGGCAATCTGCTGTTTAACTATGCTCCCTGGTTTTTGAACTACGGCGTGCCTGCGGTGGCGGTGGCGCAGATGGTGATGTACTATACGCCCTATCTGCTGGTGTTGAGCCTGCCTGTGGGCACGGCGGTGGGCACCGCACTCACCGTGAATCGGCTCACGCGCGATAGCGAAATCACCGTGTTGCGCATGGCGGGGGTGAGCCTGCGCCGAATCTTTTTGCCGCTGCTGTTGGCGGGGCTGGCGATGTCGGCTCTGAACTACTATCTCAACGAGCGGGTCGTGCCCCCTGCGATGCGCGAGTTCAATCGGTTGCGCAATCGGGTGTTCCTGCTGGCGCCTGTGCCGAATCTCACCAGTAATGCCGTGCTGAAGGTGCAGAACTATCTGATCGGGATTGGTGTGGCGGAACAGCGCGGTCAGCGCGTGGAGCTGGAAGATGTGATTATTCTGGAGCGTCGCGAGCGGGGCGCATGGCTGGTCATCAAAGCGCCGCGCGGCTCCTATCAGGACGGCGTTTGGGAACTGCAGACCCCCGTGCTTCACTACTACACCGAAAACGATGAGGTGATTGAAGTCAAACAGGCGCCCCGGCTGGTGATTAATCTGCAGGTGGCGTTGCAGGACTTTTTCAGCACGCCCGAACCCGAAGAGCAGACCCGCGCCCAGCTCCGCGAGCAGATCGAGCGCAACCGCCAGATGGGGCTGAACAACCCCCGCCTTGAGGTGAGCTACCATCTGAAGGTGGCGATGCCTCTGGCGTGCTTTGTGCTGGCGCTGTGTAGCCCCGTGCTGAGCTTCTGGCTGGCACGGGCAGGCAGCTTCGTGGGCGTGCTGCTCTCGATTGTGCTGGTGTTCGTGTTCTGGAACACTTTTCTGCTCTTTCGGTTGCTGGGCGATCAGGCGCTTCTGCCGCCCCTTATTGCCGCGTGGATGCCGAACTTGCTGTTCGGGCTGGGCGGTTTTGTGCTAATCTCCCGCGCCGAGTAGGCACGCTCAGTCAAAGATGTCGAACAGCTCTTCAAACCAATCGCGCTTCTTGCGCTTGCGATGCTTATGAGGCTCGTCGTAGTCGTACTCTTCGCGCGAGTAGCGCTCCCGATAAGGTTCGCGGGGCGTATCAGGCGGCGGGGAAGAGGGATAGCTCGCGCGCCCCGAGGTTTCCTGAATGTGGCGCTCAATAATCTTATCCAGCTCGCCCCGATCCAGCCACACACCCCGACAGTTCGGGCAGTAGTCTATCTCGATTCCTGCACGGTCGGCAATCTTCAGCTCCACCTGACACACCGGGCATTTCATAAGGGAAAGGATACCTCATGTGAGGCACAGGGGATATCGCCGGGCAAGCTCCGGTTTTTTATAAAAGAGCTTCGGAATCTCCAGCGGATACATCACCTCGGGATGGGCGGCAACATAGCGCATCACCGCGCCGCGCCCCCTGCGCCCATTCTCCTGGGACTGACAACAAAAATGTTGGGGGTGCTGACGACACATTTCTGCCCAGTGCCACTGAACAGTCACCTCCTGCATCTCCAGACACTCGGCAATCTGGGCGTTGTTGAGCCGGCACAGCCACGCTAACTGAATGATGCTGCGCTGGAGATTGCCCAGATGAAGCTGCGGCGCCGAGGGCTGGAACAGGTCGGCAGTGCGATCCTCAAGCGAAACCTGAGAGCGCTCAATCCCAACCAGGTAAGGGCAATAGCGCCGCAAGTGGGGGTTATATTTATCAGGAGCCTTATAACACTCAAGACCGAGGCGTTTGTAGGCTTCCCTCTCTCTATCGCCGTAAACTTCCTTCAAGAAAGATGCGAGGTGATAGCCCCGATGCACGAGGTGGAAGCTCTGATAAAGCACCTGTCGGAGCGCGGGACAGTCAGCGTACTCCTCTCGCCATCCGTAAAGCCCCACCAGATTGAGCCCGCTGTCTCGATGGGCTTGAAGGATGGCGTCCTGTGCCGCGCGTTTCGAACGCCGGAGAATGCCGTTTTGAGGATACGGAGGGAAAAGCAAAGGGGATATGGGGTTCGGCGCAGTGATAATCGCTTGCCGCAACTCCTCGCTGATGAATAAACTCATCCCGAAAGCGATAACCTGCCCTCCATCCTCAACAACAACGCCTGTAGCATGCCCTCCCGCAAACAGCGGGTGCCATGCTTTTTCACGCGGTTGCGCCAGCGGAATAGGCGCGTCCTGCACTATCTGTGCACATACTACCACATCGTCTGGGATTATGAAACGCACCTGCATGGCTGTTCCCTCCTTACGACCCTCTGCTTTGTTTCAATTATAGCACATACTCGATATGGAGAGCAGGTGAAGATGCGGGGATATTTCACAGTTTTCATGGATTTTCAGTTTAACACACTTAGTCGCCTTTTCTACAGATTACATGGCGTTTGTACATGATGGAATTGCTGGCAGGTTGAGCAACAATTAAATGGGCGAGCAAGCCATGCTCTGTCCCAAAAGGGAGGTTTCTCATGGTCACAACAAGCAGCACGATCTGTAGGTGTACCAGAAGAGGAGGCACCGGTCGCCTCCGGGTTATTGGTGTGTTGCTGCTGATGCTGTTCTCCCTGTTCAGCGCCTCTTACGCCCAGTTCGTTCTCGGACAAGCTCGCGTTGTTTCAGTGACCCCGTCCCCTGAATCCCCTGACGACCCAGCTGGATGTGTTCGCCAGCAGCTAATCGGACAAACCGAGTACTGGTACATCCAGCAAGATAGGAGGTACACGGTTCGGCTCGAAGGGGTGGAATGCGACGGAGAGCAGATTCAGGTAGTGCTTTACGACCCAGGCCGTATCCCGAACGACCCAAGAGAGTGCTACGAGCCAATCTGTCTGACTGCTCAGCGCGTTGGTGAGGGCGTCTATGAGTTCACGTACAGGTTTCCGACAATTAGCGAAAAGGGTTACTATGTCCGCTACTGCACCACCGATTGTAACCCTGCAACGGGCTTTGTCGCGCGCCGAAGCGACGGTGTGCGAGCGCCTACCAAGCTGCACCTTGCCTATTTCACGCCACCCTGGTACAATCCCCCCTGTGAACTCCTGGTCGAGGACAAAGACTGTACCCCGCCAGGGTGCGTGAAGGCGTTTGAGGATGTCGAGTTACCCTGCAACCCCGACCCCGACGACATCCCCAGTGAATGCGACTGGAAGCGCGATACCTACTTCAATGAAGACACATGTATCATCGGAGTGCCCGAGTGTGTTCCTGACCCTGACACAGGACTTCCGTATACAGAGATCGAGCTTCCAGAGCGCGGTCCGTGCTGGCGCGCGCGTGTGTTCACTTATCGTGTGCTCAAGTGCGACGGCGAATACTGCGAGGTTTCTCGCAAGTTCATCTGGCAAGAGGATCGTGAGCCGCCCGTGATTCATAATGTTCCTGACAGCCCGATTAATCTGGGGTGTGTCGAGGAACCACCCAACCTGACCTGTGAAGGGATTATCGCCCAGTATAACATCTTCGTAACGGACAACTGCGACCCCAGCGATGGCCAATACACCCAGCTGGAGTGCGAGGCGGATGAAGTACAGCAGGACGGTTGCCGTTACAGCCAGACCTTCACTTTCCGGGCAGTGGATAAGTGCGGCAATCAAGCTGAGCCGCAACCCCTGACCTTCACATGGCAGATTGACCCGACGCCGCCTGTGCTGGAGGGCGTGCCTCAGGACGAGTATCTGGGGTGCTTCCCGAACGCGCATCCGACGATTGCGTGCGAGACCAACGGGCAGACGGTGACCCTCACCATTCGGGATGGGGACACGGTTATTCGGCAGTTCACCATCACCGCCAGCGACGACTGCGACCCGAACCTGCAGGTGGAGTGTGAGGTCGGCGCGTTGCAGTCGCTGGGGAACTGTCGGTATGCGCAGACGGTGACCATTCGGGCAACTAACAAGTGTGGGCTGACCACCGAAGACTCGGTGACCTTCACCTGGCAGTACGACCCGACGCCACCTGTTATCAAGGGCGTGCCCGAGGACCAGTACATAGGCTGCTTCGCGGCCGGGCATCCGGAGGTGGAATGCACGGGTTCGGTGATTCGGATCTGGAGCGGTGGCAAGCTCATTTATGAGTTCC
>FWWL01000288.1_pt1 | contig 145638 bp, 124 predicted proteins | sample 2228331 | NCBI WGS metagenome assembly FWWL01 (sample SAMEA103939775, study PRJEB20133) | metagenome | reverse complement strand
CTATACTCATGTTGGAAGCCTCCTTCGCTTGCTTTGTTTTTGATACCCCAAGCATAATCGAAGGTGGCTTCCTTATCCAGAACTGACGTTACTACAAGCAACGAAGCAAATCCGCCTAAGGATACAACCCGCGCACTTCTGTCGCTTCCACCACGCGCCGAATGCCCAACACCAGCGCCGCCGTGCGCAGGTCAATGTCCATGCGCACCGCCTCTTCATACACATCATGGAAGCTGCGGATCATCACGCGCTCCAACCGCTGAGTCACGTCCGCCTCCTCCCAGAAGAGTTGCTGCAGGCTTTGCACCCACTCAAAGTAAGAGACCACCACGCCGCCGGCGTTGCACAGAATGTCGGGGATGACCAACACATTGCGCTCGATCAGGATGTCGTCCGCCTCTGGGGTGGTGGGACCGTTTGCGCCTTCGGCGATCACGTGCGCCTGGATGCGCGGGGCGTTGGCGGCGGTGATCTGGTTCTCCATGGCGGCGGGTATCAACACATCGCATGGCAGCTCCAGCAGTTCAGCGTTGGTGATGCTGTCGCAGCCGTGCGCGCGGGCAAAATCTGCCAGCGTGTGATGCTCTTTCAAGAAGCGGCGCAACTGCGGAATGTCCAAGCCGTGCGGGTTGTAGATGCCGCCGGTCACGTCGCTCACCGCGATCACGCGGCAGCCCATCTCATAAGCAGTTTGCGCCGCAATCGAACCCACATTGCCGAAGCCCTGCACCACCACTGCCAGGTTGTCGAACTTCCACCCGAAGGTGCGATAGACCTCGCGCGTCACAAACAAGATGCCGCGTCCGGTCGCCTCGAAGCGCCCGGCTGAGCCGCCGATGTTGGTCGGTTTGCCGGTCACGATGGCGGGCACGGAGTAACCACGGTGCATGGAGTAGGTGTCCATGATCCACGCCATCACCTGCGGATTTGTGCCCATGTCGGGGGCGGGGATGTCGCCTTCGGGGCTGATCAGCGGGGTGATCTCTGTGGTGTAGCGGCGGGTGAGGCGCTCCAGCTCAGCAAGCGAAAGCTGCTTGGGGTCCACCACCACACCGCCCTTAGCGCCGCCGAAGGGCAAGTTGGCGATGGCGCACTTCCAGGTCATCCACATGGCGAGCGCGCGCACCTCCTCTAGGTCAACGGTGGGCGCGTAGCGAATGCCGCCTTTAGAGGGACCGCGCGCGGTGTTGTGGTGGACGCGATAGCCGGTGAACACGCGCACCTCGCCGTTGTCCATCTTGACGGGGAAACTCACGGTCAGCTCTCGGCGCGGTTTGCGCAGCACTTCGTATAGGCTAGCACTGAGATTGAGAATCTGCGCAGCACGATCGTACTGAGCAAGCGCAGTAGCATACGCGCTCTCACGGCGAACAGCCTCAAGCGCAGTGGGTTGGTAGATCGTCATGGATCCTCCCTAGGTACGAGCCAATTCACTACGGGGTAGGGCGACGAGAGACAGTGAACGCCCTACAAACTTCATTCTAGCCCCTGCGGAGGTATCCCGCGCCAAGATGTCACGAAGATGCAATCATCAAAGTCCGCGTTCGGTCCTGAGCAGCAGCGCTACAACAACCGCACGCCAATTTGATAGGCGATAAACGCAAAGAGCCAGCCCGCCACAAAGCTATACACCAGAAAGCCGAGCGCGAAGCCACGACCGACCTCTTTCGCCATCACGCCAAACACGCCCAGGCAGGAGTTATACAACAGCAACAGGATCATGAACGCTAGCGCGCTGGCAGGCGTGAAAGTCTCACGCACCGCCTCGCGCAACGCCCCTGTGGCGTCATCCTCTTCCACCGCGAAGGTGGCAATCGCGGGCGAAACCAGGCTTCGCAGGCTGATCACCACCGCTTCTGCCAGCGCTTGCGCCTGGTGTTGTGCCTCGCCCGCCATGTCAAATGCCTCGACCTCCGAAGCCTCCGCCTCTGTCGCATAGATGGTGGACATAAAGCTCAGCGCGACCTCGCGCGCCAGAAATGCTGGGATCAAAGCAGTGGAAGTGCGCCAGTCGTCCAAGCCGAGCGGCGCAAAGATCGGCGCGATGGCGCGTCCCACATGCGCCACCGCGCTCTCGGCAGGGCGCGTGCCAGGCGGCAACTGCACCAGCCCCCAAATCACCACCGACACGGCGAAGATCAGCGTGCCAGCGCGGTAAAGGAACTCGCGCACGTAGCTCCACACGATCACAGCCACCGTTCGCAAGCGTGGCAAGCGGTAGGGCGGCAGCTCCATCACCAGCGAGGGCGCTGCGCGCCGAAAGATGCCGCGGCTGAGCAACAGCGCGGTGAGCAGCGCCACCACCACCCCCAGCACGTACAGGCTCATGATCACCAGCGCGGCGTGCTGCGGGAAGAACAGTGTCGCAAAAAACGAGAACACCACCAGCCGCGCCGGGCAACTCATGAACGGAATCATCGCCGCGAGGATCAGCTTGTCGCGTCGGCTCTCCATCGTGCGCGTCGCCATAACCGCTGGCACGTTGCAGCCCAGCCCCAGCAGCAGCGGGATCACCGCACGCCCATTCAAACCCAGCCGATGCATCAGCCGATCCAGCAAGAACGGCAGGCGCGCCATGTAGCCGCTCATGTTGAGCAGCGTGAGCAGGAAAAACATCACCGCGATCAACGGCACAAAAGTGAGGACGAACCCCACGCCGCCGAAGACTGCTTCTGCAACAAAGCGGCGAAGCAGCTCAGGCGCGTCGAGCGCGCCCAGCGCCAGGCTGGACAGCGGGGCAAGGAAGCCGTTGATGAAGCCATCCAGCCAGTCCATGTATGGTGCGGAGAAATCGAACGAGACCTTGAAGAAGGCGTACATCAACGCCAGCCACACAACAAGCCCGAAGACTGGGTGCAGCGCGACGCTGTCGAGCGCGGCGGTGATCTCGCGCCCGCGCGGAGGTTGTCGCTTCAGCACAGCACGCGCCAGCCCCTCCGCCATCGCCAGGCGCGCTGCAACCGATGGCTCGTCAAACTTCAAGCCTTTACCGTTGTGCGTCTGCGCGTCCGCTACCGACGGGTCGTTGTAGCGCAATGGGTAAGGTCGCGCCTGCTCCGCGTGTGCCTGCACGATCAACGGCAGCAAATCGCGCACGCCCTCGCCGCTGCGTCCGTTGGTGAGCGTTGCGCGCAGGTTGGTCAGCTCGCGCAGCCGCGCGCAATCCACCACCACGCCGGCGCGCTGCGCCTCGTCCGCCATGTTCAGCGCCACCACCATCGGCACGCCCAACTCGATCAGCTCGATGGTGAGCGGGAGGTTGCGTTCCAGGTGAGGCGTCTCGATGACGTGCAGGATGACATCGGGCTGGTTGGTGGAGAGATACTCCAGCGCGATGCGCTCGTCCTCGCTTTCGCGGGAAGGCGCTAACGTGTAAATGCCGGGCAGGTCTATAAGGCGGATATGCCACCCTTCAAAAGTGGTGCTGCCCTCTTTGCGTTCCACCGTCACGCCGGGCCAATTGCCAACGGTGAAACGCGCGCCGACAAGCTGATTGAGCAGGGTGGTTTTGCCTGTGTTGGGGTTGCCGACAATCGCCACGCGGATCGTGCGCGCGCCATCGCCCGCTTCCGAGCTCGGCGGGGCTTCAACGGTGTGACAGTGCGTCATTGCAGCTCGACCAGCGCTGCCAGGTCACGGCTCAGCGCCATGCGCACGCCACCCACGCGCGCCAGCGTGATGCGCCCATTGCGCGCCACCACCTCGACCAGTCGCCCTTCGCGCAACCCCATGACGCGCGCCTTCAGCATCAGGTCGTTGGACGCAGACGCCACGCGCGCCACTTGCCATGTGCCCCCCACAGGCGCGCGGTCCAAGCACATAGATACACGGTCAGACAATCCTGATTGCATGACACTTAGTGTAGAGATCGCGCGCCCAAACAGGAAGCTCAGCAGGTTTATGCCGATGTTTAGCAGTGCTGAAACGGAACAGTTAACTGTGGTTAATGCGCAGTGGTGAGTTTGCGCGTGTGCGCGATGCTCATCTCCGTCTCTCCGTGCAGTGCCAGGTCCGCCAGCGCGCGCCCAATGCCCACGGCGAACTTGAAGCCGTGACCGCTGCACGGCGAGGCAAGGATCACATTCGGCGCGCTGGGCAGCGGGTCAATGATGAAGTCCTCGTCGGGGGTGACGGTGTAGAGACAGCTCAAGCCATTGCGCGGGGTGGGGTCGAGGCTGGGGAATCGCTCGCGCACGTAGTCGCCCAGCGCGCGTAGGTCGTCGGCGTTCAACGGACCTGCGTTATCGTCGGGGTGTGCGATGTAGTGACCGGCGTGGTGAAAACCTGCTTTGACGCCGCTGCCGAGGTCGGGAAAGCCATACACAATTTGGCTGCGGTAGTGAATCCAGATCAGCCACTGACCGCGCGCCATGCGCGCATCGCCGCGCGTGTCGAAATAGGCAACCTGTTCGCGCTCGATGCGCACGGGCAGGGTGGGGTAGCCGCTGGCTTCGAGCAACTGGTTCACCCACGCGCCGGCTGTCACGATGGCTTTGCGCGCGCGAAAGCGCCCTTTGCTCGTGATCACCTCAACACTATCGCCATCGGTGTGCACGCGCTGCGCCGACTCGCGTTCGTGAATTGCAGCGCCGTGGCGTGCCGCCATGCGCGCCATCGCGCGCACGCACTGATCCGCGCGCAGAATGCCGGCATCGGGCGAATACACCGCGTAGCCCTCCGGACCGATGCGAAACTGCGGGAAGCGGGCAGCGAACTGCCCGGCGTGCAGCACCTCGTGGCGCGCGCCAAGTTTGGTGAGCGTGTCAATGACTTCTCGGACCTGCGGGAAGCCGCTGGGGTCATCGGCGATGTCCACTCCGCCGCTATCGAGCAAAAGTGGCTCGCCGCACTCGTCCTCCAGCGCGCGCCAGAGGGGTTTGGTCTGCATCGCCAGACGCGCATAGTCGGGCTGAGGATAGGCGAAGCGAAAAATGCGCGACTCGCCGTGTGAGCTGCCGCGCGTGTGACCGATCTCGAACTGCTCCAGCAGGAGGACGCGCTGGTTATCCTTCGCCAGGTGGTACGCTGCGGCGCAGCCCATCGCGCCGGCGCCGATCACGATGACGTCGAACTGCTGCATGGCAGTAGTTTACGCGCGCCAGCGGTAGTCGGTGCTGGCGATGGTGGCGCGGATGTCCGCCTGCACGTCGGGCTTATCCACGATGCTGTAGCGATCGTCGCGCGACCAGCGATACAAGATCAACGCCTGAATTTGCTGCGCGTACGGTTGTGCGTTGTGCCGCGCGATCTCGGCGTATGCCGCTTGCACCCAGCCGTTTTGTCCGCCCGACCACGGCATCGGACCGTGCGGGTTGGTCTCGGTGATGTAGATCGGCTTGTGGCGGTGGCGCGGCGGGATCACGTCCAGGAAGGTGAGGTAACTGCGGAAGTGGTAGTACTGCCATTTGAGCGGGTCATTTTGAAAGGTCGCCAGCGAAGTGATCAGGTCGGGCGTGTAGCCGTGCGTGTAGCAGTGCAACGCGATGCCGTCCAGGTCGGTGATGGCGTTTAACATGCGGCGGAAGTAATCCAGGCAGCTCATGTGCGGACCCTGGAAGGGGTCAATTGCGCCAGGCACAACGATCGCGTTTGGCTGCACGCTCTTGATCGCGGCGCGCACTTTGTTGAAGCAAGCAGCGTAGCTCTCTGGCGTGATCGCGTCAGCGGGGTTGTTGCCAGGGCTGGCGGGGTTCTGGTTAGGCCATTCGCGCGGGTTGTTCATCTCGTTGCCGATCACCCAGACCAGGCAGTCCCGCGAGTTCAACACCCAACGACGGCACTGTGCCGCAAACCAGTCGTAGCGAGATGGGACAGGAACTGTGCCGCTGCCGCCGTAGTCGTTGTTGAGCCGGGCGATCACCCCGTAGCCCTGTCGCGCCCACAAGGAGTAGTCCATGCCTTGTCCTTCGGTGACGCGGTGCGTGATCAGCACCCAGCCCGTCTTGCCGCTGCCGCTGAATAGGTTGCGGTCGAATGGGTCGTGAACGCCGTAGTTCCACGCGCAGATGCCGAACGGCAGCGGCGCGTCCTCCACTTTCCTGCGTCGGTCAATCAAGTCGGGCAGTCGCAACTGATCGGCTGGCACAAACCCACGCTTAAAGGCGAGTGTCTCCACCTCTACCAGCTCATCCGATTTGCCGAGCTTGCCCCAGTCCTCTGGCTTGAGCAATCGCAGCGGCGTGCCAGGCGTGACGCGCCAGACGCCTGGGCTGTTCGCGCTGGCGGATGCCCGCAGCGTCAGCTCACCCGCCGCGATCACCACCCCCTGCGCGATCAGCTCCTGGTTCGAGGTGGGCGCCTCGCCGATAGCGACGACATACTGCGCGCTGACGAAGCCCTCTACGCCATCCAGCGTGACCACCGGCGCCCACTGGTTCGGCTGACCAAGCTTAGGCGCGGCGTTGGCGAACGGCTCGCGCAACAAAAGCAGCGTGCCAAAAGGCAGCACCTTGATGATGTTATCTGGAGCGATGCGAGGTTCGCGGCGCAGGTTCAAGCCGAGCTGAGCGTTCACGCGCAGCAGCGCCAGCGCATCAGGCTCGATGGGGGCGATGGCACCTCGCAAACCGAGAGCTTGCGATTCGGACTTGGCGCGCGCCCGACGACGCGGCACGGCAGGTACGACGGGGTTCGGCGCTGGTTCGACATTTGTCGTGGCGATGTAGCCGACGCGCTGATCGGGCAAGCGCACTTTCAGCCACTCCCCGCGCTTCTGAAGCTTGCGCACGATGACGGAAGGCTTCTCAAGCGCCTCGAAACGCTCGCGCGATTTTGCTTTGTAAATCACTGCACCTTTCGCTTGAGCTGAAGCGCGCACCAACGCGCGCCTGCCTTTGGGCAACGCCTTCACGCGCACAAACGCACGCTCGCGCAGCGGCGACTGCACGGCGCTCTCCAGGTCAGCGCCGCTCAGCTCGATCAACCCTTTCACGCGCCTTGTAGGAGCAGCGACCGTGCGGGGCGTGGGGGTAGGGGAGACTTCGCGCTCAAGCCCGCTAACCAGCCAGCCTGCCACCCATCCTTCGGTGCCGTCGGCAGTTTTCACCTGAATCCACTGCGCAAAAACACCGATCTTTTGCTTTGCAGAAGATTCGGACTCAATCGGTCTCAGTTCGCTTCCCGCTGGCAAACGTTGCAGCACTTGCGACCCGTAAGCGGTGGGGCGGTCGCGCAGCGCCAAGCCCCCCATCGCGCGGATGTCGTCTGTGTCGCGGACGACGAGCACGAACTCGCGCTGTGGCTGCGCGCTGCCGGGTCCGCCGGGGCTGAAGTCAGGGTTGTTGTAAATGACGATGCTGGTGATGATGCGTGATGGATCACCTGCAAAGCCGTAGCGCTCCGTCAACGTCGCGCGCGCCTCGACTGGCAGCGCCCAAGGGTCATGGATGAGGTAATCATCACTCTCGCGCCCATAAATCAACACCCAGTGGTTCTGAAAACCTGGTGAAGGTGAAATGTCCAGCTCGACAATAACTGGCTTGCCGTTCGCCAGCGCTTCATCCACCACGTGCATCGGCGCTGGCACGTCGCGGCAGCTAATGAGCTTCTCGAGGCGCAACGCAGGCAGCACCCGCAGAACGCCATACCAGGCGATCAAGGCGCCAAAGAAACCTTGATTCTGTCCCAGGCTGCGCAGCTTGGCGTTGAGCGAGGCGGGCGTCTCCTGGTAGCCAAAGCCGTTCGCCATCATCGTCACGCAGGTGAGCGTGCAGCCGTGTGAACCAATCGTGTAGCCCTCTGTGCTGAAGCCGAGCCGTGCCGCCGACCACTGCGCGTCGCGCTGCGAGAGCGGTTGCGTGTGAAAGGCGACGGTGATGGGAGGGCGACGCACCACAAGCTGGCGATTTTCGACAGCCAACACGCTGAGAGGGGAATCTTCCGCTGGTGCGCGGTCAGTTGGTTCGTACAAGCCGCGAGTCTGAAGCAGGGTGGGGCGGAAGATGTAATCCAGCAGCCCATAGGTGCGCCGCGGCACCTGGCGCAAGTAGAGATACTGGAAAATTTCGCGGCGTGAGTCGTTGGCGATCACCGGGTAGCGGATCCACCGAACACCTGTGCTGGGGTCCACTTGCTCCACGCCGGGTAACACTGTCACTTCGTCCAGTAGCGAGCCGATGCGCTTGTGATACTGGCGAGCGGCGATATACGGGTTGTTATTCCAAACCTTCACCTCCTTTTGCGCGCGAGCTGGTCCGGCGTTGTAAGCCAGCCCTGCCAACGCGACATAGCCGCCAAAGCGCTGAAGCTGCTCGACGATGTAGTATCCCCCCGTCACCACTTGTACCAGCAGGTTCTTCGCATCGAAAGCTTGCGCAAAGCGAGCATTTAACTCTGTATCTGAAAGCGTCGCACTGCTGGGCAGATCCAGCGCAGCAAGCTTGAGCGCGCGCGGGATGCGAGGGATGAGCGCTGCGCGGGTGCTGGGGATGACCTGCAACACGCCATCGCGATGGTTGACATTGGCGCCCTCCACCGCAGCAAATGCTTTCAGCAGCAGAGCTGGCAATCCGAGCAGGTCGGCTGCGCGGCGAATAGCTTCAATGAGAGATGAATTCTGAGACATAAATTGACTTAGATTGTACGCGTTTTGCTTTGAAATGCAAGCGACACTTAAGCCAGTTTTCTAAGCAACTTCAAAAGAACAGAAAGCGTTTGTGGCAGGCAGCCACGACACCTCAACAGAGGAGACGAACGCGTCTGGAGGTCCCTTGCGCAGTGCGTCGAGCAGCGCCTCGAGTTGGTCTCGCGGACCTTCTGCGGTGACCTCCACGCTGCCATCGCTGCGGTTGCGCACCCATCCGGTGAGCATGAGCGCATGGGCGTGCCGGTATGTGAAGTAGCGGAAGCCGACATCTTGCACCACGCCGCGCACAATCACACGTAGTCTCTGATTGCCTGCACGCTCCATACGACGACTATTATTATGGACGCAGCACGCAGGACTTGCGATTACATTGCGTTGCTTGTGGGATTGGGGAAAGGCAGCTTTTGCAACGGTGCTTCTTCGTTCTGTCACTCTTATACGCTATGTTACACAATGTATATTAAGTAACATAAACAAAGTTGTTTCGCATCTTTGCTGTCCCCTGCTATAGTCTTGAGTGTGTCACGGACGCTGGACATAGCCACGGTTGAGCGCTTCCTCGCGCACTTGCAGGGCGTCAGCGAGAACACACGCGCCGCGTATCGGGCGGGCTTGGCGCTGGCAGTGCAATCCGAGTTAGCCATCAACACGGATATATTGCAGCGCTTCGGGCAGATTCTGGAGAAGCGACGCTTTGCCAGAACCACCCGCCAGCTCTATCTCACTGCGCTGAGGCGCCTGCTGGAGTGGCTGGAGGCGGAAGACCTCTTGCCTGGCGACTTCAGTCGCGCCAGGGCAATCGCGCGCCTCAAGACCGCCCAGGGCAAAGCGCGCATGGGCTATCGCCATCGGCAGCCTGATCCTGAGTTGCCGCGCATCGTGACGTACTACGACAGCTTGCCGCTCCCCTCCCCCACCGATCCGACAAGCGCGCGGCGACACCTGGAATTGCTGCGCGACCGCGCCATTATGCACACGCTGTATGCGTCTGCCGGGCGCGTGAGCGAGATCGCCAGCCTCACCCGCGCGCAGGTCGCCGATGGGCGGCTCGGCGAGGTGCTGGTCACTGGCAAAGGCGAAAAGCAGCGCATGTTGCTGTTGACGCCTGAGGCACAGGCGGCGATTCGGCGTTATTGCGAGGCGCGGCAGGACGCGCACCCGGCGCTGTTCATCTCACATCGCCGCGGCAAGGGGCAACCTCTCACCCGCATGAGCATCTGGCGCATTGTCAAGCGCGCTGCGAAAGCGCTGGGTTTGAGCCAGAAAGGCTGCTCTCCGCACATGTTTCGCCACTACCGCGCCACACAGTTGCTCAACGAAGGCATGCCGCTGGAGAGTGTGCAAGCGTATCTGGGGCACAGCTCACCTCACACCACGCGCGTCGTTTATGCGCACACGCGCACAGCGGTGTTGCGCGATCAGCTCAACACCTTCGGGCTGAGTCCAGAAGAAGCGGTGCGCGCACACGACTCACGCTAAGCGCGCTCACCACCAATCCTTGCGCGAGCGCGGATCCAGAAAAGCGCCCCGGTCACGCACTGCAACCACCACGCTGCCTCCCAGCGCCGTGCCGATGCGCTGATCCGCGCGGATGCTGGGCAACAAGCCAGTGACGCGGCGTCCCTCAAGCGTCTGACCACGATACGCAGCCACCAGGCTTGGCTCCACACATAATCCGATGCGAAAATCGCCATGGCGATCACATCGCCCTCGTAGATGCGCGGCGCGCGCGAAGGCACATACAACGGCTCACTGGGCATTAGCTCAAGTTCAATGGCTGCTGCGCCCCAGTCTTGATTCAACCCGCTGCGCGCACCGTATGGCGCGGGGGCGTTTTCGTCCCATATCCAGTCGTAGCGGGCATGGGGGCGTGGTGGAGGCAATGAGGAAGATCACGGTGATCTCAGGCATGGGCGCGGGAGATGACGGATCGCCCGCGCAGGCAGCGGGCAACAGCAGCATCACCATCCCAGCAACCAGTGCGCGCATAGAGGCTAGTATCATTGCCCCATGCGGCGGGGTTGGCTTATCTTGTTGTGCACTTCAAGCATGTTGACTGCGCTCATTGCTCAACCGACCCATGCTCAGGAGGAAGCACCACCGTTGCAGCCACAAGGCGCAGCCACAACGTATCGGCTCTTTTTGCCCATCGTCCTGCACCAGCCCTGTCCCACCACCTCATCGCAGAGCTACGACGTGATCGGCATCCAGGGCAGCTACTACAAGAACAACACACTCACGGACGAGAACGCGGACTTCCGCCTGTCTATTCTAGGCTACGCGACCACCTCTGCGCCGATGACGCTGGTGGACTACAGCGGACCCGCCGACCCACACGCGCCGCAAATGGCGGGCATCTTCGAGCCAAATCGCGGACCAAACATCGTGGGCGTGTTCAAACGCTACGACTGGAACTGGAACGAGAGCGGTCCCCCACCCTATGGCACGCGCAGCGGAGTCAACAACGATTGGCCCGTGTCTGTGATGAACCTGGCAGCCACACCAGGCGAGGGCGTTTACATCCCCGAACGCAGCGTGCCGAACGCCACGATCGGCACAGTGGCGATGGTCCTGTATGCCGACCAGGATGAAGTGACTTTAGTGTACGGCGACCACGACAGCGTGGTGAACGGCTACGTCGTGTATTTGATGAACATCTGCACCGATCCGAATCTGGTGGCGCGTTACCGTCAACAACTTGACGGAAGTGGGCGCCGAGCCACAGGTCAGCTACCCGCTGTGCGCAACAATGAGCGGATTGGCACTGCGCGCTTCAATTACGTCACAGTTGCCGTTCGAGATTCAGGTCCGTTCATGGACCCTCGCTCGCGCAAAGATTGGTGGCAAGGCTACTGATCAGCAGATGCCTGGGGCGTATAATCTAGTCCCGCGTCATTAGCTTGTCCTTTGTCCCCGCCTGTTACAGCTCATCGGACAATTGAGCGAGGCGGCTTTGTGCGCACCAGCGATGGAAGAGACACTTTCAAGCATCGAACAGAAATATCTGCAGCTCACCGAGCAAATGGCTGATCCCTCGGTGATGTCCAACTACGCCTTGTATGCGGAAGTCAGCCGGCAGCACAGCGAGCTGCAGCCCATTGTGGAGGCATACAGGCGCTGGCGCAAGGTGAGACAGGACCTGGCAGAGAGTGAGCAATTGGCGCGCGGTGATGACGAGTTGGCGGAGCTGGCTCGCGCGGAGCTGGACGATCTGCGCGCCCAGGCGGAGCGTCTCGAGAAAGAGCTAAGGCTGATGCTGATCCCCAAAGACCCGAAAGACGACCGGGACGTGTTTGTTGAGATTCGCGCCGGCGCCGGGGGCGAGGAGGCAGCGCTGTTCGCTGCTGACCTGTTGCGCATGTACATGCGCTACGCAGAAAATCACCGCTGGAAAGTAGAACTCATTGACGCCAACGAGACAGGCATCGGTGGCTACAAAGAAGTGGTGTTTGCCGTGCGCGGCAAGGGCGCCTACTCTCGCCTGAAGTTCGAGAGCGGTGTGCATCGCGTGCAGCGCATCCCCGCTACCGAGGCAAATGGTCGCATTCACACCAGCACAGTGACCGTCGCAGTGTTGCCTGAGGTGGACGAGATCGAAGTTAACATCCCCCCCAACGACATTGAAATTGAGACCTTTCGCTCGCGCGGCGCGGGCGGCCAAAACGTGCAGAAGAACGAAAGCGCAGTTCGCATCATCCACAGACCCACAGGCATTGTCGTCTCTGTTCAGGATGAGCGCAGCCAGACGCAGAACCGCCTGCGCGCTATGAGCATCTTACGCTCGCGCCTATACGAAATGGAGCGCCAGCGACAAGCGGAAGCGCTCGCCCAGCAGCGCCGCGAGCAAGTGGGCAGCGGTGAACGAAGCGAGAAAATTCGCACCTACAACTTCCCCCAAAATCGCGTCACCGATCACCGCATCGGGCTAGACCTGTATCGCCTGTCCGATGTGCTCGATGGTGACCTGGACCCATTTATTGACGAGCTGGCAGCGCGCGAGCAGGCGCAGCGTCTGCAAGCAGCAACGTTCACCGAATGAACACGATTTCTGCACCCGCACAGCGAATCGGCGACCTGTGGCGCATCGCTGCAAAGCGCCTGGATGCCGCCGGCGTGGACGCCCCTGCTAACACAGCGCGCCTGCTGCTCGCCCATGCGCTGGGCAAACCCAAGGCTTGGGTCACTGCACACGCAGATGAAGCGCTTTCAGCTGAGCAAACCCCAGCACTGCAACAGTATGAACAACTGCTTGCGCGCTTGATCACGCGCGAGCCGCTGTTTTACGTGATCGGCGAGCGCGAGTTCTACGGGCTTCCCATGCGCGTCACGCCCGACGTCTTGATCCCACGTCCCGAGACCGAGATGCTGGTGGACTTGGCGATGGCAGCGCTGAGAGATGCACCAGCCCTGCCCTGCCCTGCAATGGTGGACGTCGGCACAGGCAGCGGCGCGGTGGCAATCGCTGTGGCACACCACATGTCCGACGCTAGCGTGCTAGCCACTGACATCAGCCTTGCCGCGCTGGAAGTCGCCAAAGAGAACGCCGTGCGACATCAAGTGAGCGAGCGCGTCTGGTTCGCGCAGATGCACCTGTTGAGTGCGCTCGCCACACTCCCGCCGATCATCACGGCGAATCTGCCCTACGTCGCGCAGGCGGAAATAGATGCGCTCCCTCCAGAGATTCAACACTTCGAGCCGCGCATCGCGCTAGATGGAGGTGCGGACGGTCTGGAGCTAGTGCGCCAACTGCTTCATCAAATTGCACGCTATCAGCAGCGCGCGGGCGCCCGCAGCCAGTGGCGTTATGCCTTTCTGGAGATCGGCGCAGCACAGGGCGCGGATGCGTTGCGGGCAGCGCGCCACATCCTGCCGAACGCCACCAGCCGCATTTTGAAAGACTTAGCAGGACTGGACCGCGTCCTGTATGTTGAAGCGACAACGTGAACCTCATGAACATTCAACTCATCGCGCTCGATCTGGACGGCACGACTGTGCGCCATGACACATCCATCTCTGCGCGCGTGCGGCGCGCAGTGAGCCTCGCCCAGCAGCAACACATTCGCGTGACAGTGGCTACAGGGCGCAACGTGCCGAGCACACGCCCTTTTGCCGAGCAACTGGGCATCACAGAACCCGTGATCTGCTGTCAGGGGGGCTTGATCTACGACTTGACCGAGAGGCGAACGCTTCGCCGTGTTGTGCTCGATCACGCGCTGGCGTGCGAAGTGCTCGCGCTCGCGGAGCGCTTTCCGAGCTGGCATTCCGTCGTGTATCAGAACGACGGGATTTTTGTCAGCGATTTGCGGCTTTTCAACGATCTGCATCATCTGATTGGCTTCAACCCACAGGTCGTCAACGATCTGTGCCAGCTTGCCAGTCAGGATGCGCTGGACAAGGTGCTGTTCACTGTGCCACCCGATGACGCGCCGCGCGCGCAGGAACTGTTGCGCGAGTTGGTGAAAGACCGCGCGCTGGTGGTGCGCTCGCATGCACAGTTTGTGGAGGTCAACCCCATCGGTGCAGACAAAGGCAGCGCGCTCGCCTGGCTGGCTGAGCATCTGCATGTGCCACGCGAGCAGGTGATGGCGATTGGCGACCAGGGCAACGACGTGACCATGATTGCATGGGCTGGATTCGGCGTTGCAATGGGCAATGGGTCGGCAGAGGCGAAGGCTGTTGCTGATTGGATCGCGCCCAGCATTGATGAGGACGGCGCGGCGGTGGCGATGGAACGCTTCGCCTTGCGCGACTGACGCCTTCTACGCGGCGCTTTGCAGTTGCTCGTTTTTGGCGCGGCTCTGCTCAGCCATGCGTTGCTTGAATTGAAGTAGACGATGTGACAAAACGGGGTCTTGCAGCGCCAAAATCTGCACGGCAAGCAAGCCTGCGTTGCGCGCATTACCGATCGCTACTGTTGCCACAGGCACGCCAGCGGGCATTTGCACAATAGAGAGCAGCGAGTCCAACCCACGCAGCGCTTCGCTCATCACGGGCACGCCGATCACAGGCAGGATCGAAAATGCGGCGAGCATACCCGGCAGATGCGCTGCGCCGCCAGCGCCAGCGATGATCACTTTGATGCCGCGCTCGTGGGCTGCTCTCCCATATTGCGCCATATCATCGGGTGTGCGGTGTGCAGACAGGATGCGCCGCTCATGTGGCACGTCGAACTCCTCACACACTTCGGCAGCGGCGCGCATGGTGGACCAGTCACTATCGCTGCCCATGACGATGCCGATCAGCGGTTTGCGTGTTGACATGCAAGCATTGTAAAAACAAAGCGAGGGGATTTTTGCCCCTCGCTTTTGCTCGATGCCAAGTCACGCGGATCAGGTCAGAAGTCGAAGTTGTCAATGTTCTCCGCGTTGTAGATGAAAGGCGGACCGAGCAGGATCTCGCTGCCCTTGATCTCCAGCTCGCCCAGACGGCCGGCTTTGAGTTTGGTGTCGCCAGGCTTCAGCTCACCATCTGCCAGGGCTCGCGCAGCATACACAGCAGCGTAGCCCAGGTCAATGGGGTTCCACAACACCACGCTCTTCACACAGCCCTCTTTCACAAACGGGCGCATCTGGTTCGGCGTGGACAAGCCGACCACCGCTATCTTCCCACACAAGCCGGCTTGCTTCACGGCATCGGCGGCGCCTGGGAAGGCAACTGAGGAAAGCCCGAAGACGCCTTTGACGTTCGGATACGTCTTGAGGATGTCTTGGGTGGCTTTGAACGCCAGTTGCTGATCCTCTTCGGAGGGCAGCGTGGTCACAAACTTCAAGTTCGGGTACTTTGCGCTGGCGTACTTCTTCATCTCCTCAATCCAGCGGTTCTGGTTCGGGGCGGTCAGAGAGCTGGTGACGATGGCGACTTCGGCGTCTGGACCAGTCTGCGCGACCATGTCCTCGATCAGGGCTTGACCGATCGCCTCAAAGGTAGCCTGGTTGACGAAGAACTGGCGCGCGTCTTCCTGCGCGTCTGCGTCGTAGCCCACCACCAGGATGCCCTGATCGAGAGCTTTCTTCAGCACGGGCGCAATCGCCACAGGGTCATTGGCTGCGAAGAGGATCACATCTACGCCCTGTGTGACGAAGTTGTCAATGAACTCGATCTGTTTCTCGATGCGGGCTTCGGTTGGTGCGTCGGTCTTGAAGTCAATGTTGCCCAGCTCCTTCGCTGCCTCCTCCATGCCGCGCGTGGTGGCAGCGAAGTAACCGATCCCGATCAGCTTGGGCACATCGCGGATCACCAGCTTCTTGCCTTTGCGGTCGGGGGCATTCTTGGGCAAGCCCGCCTTCCATCCTGCTGGAACTTCGGGTGCAGCAGGAGCCGCAGACTGTTGGGTTTGCGTCTGCTGCGCTGCTGGTGGTGGAGCAGCGCACGCTGCAACCAGGACGCCTAGTGTCAGAAACAGCGAAACAGAACGTGTGACTTGGGACTTCATAGCGACAGAAACCTCCTTATCAGGCATGTCTCTCAGGTACTCGGGTGACGTGAAGAAGATTTGCGAAAAGGCTTGGCGTCGCGTTTCGCCAATGTGGATGAGCGCCGACCTGCCTCCGAAGCTATCACCTCATCGGCAATCACCTCCTTTGTTGGCTAATTAGATTGTTGATCAGCACAGCGAGAATTAAAACGATGCCGATCACCACGAAAGTGGCATCGCCGCGCACGCCGATCAGCAACAAGCCGTTGCGCAGCAGCGTAATAATCAACAGACCTAGCACGGTGCCGATGATGCTGCCGCTGCCACCGAAGATGCTGGTGCCGCCGAGCACCACGGCGGCGATCACGTCCAGCTCAATGCCGGTGGCGACGTCGGCGCGGGTTGTGGTGACGCGCGAGGTGAAGATAAAACCAGCTAGCCCAGCCATGAACCCGCTGAATGTGTGCAGCGCAAGCTTCACCCTCTCAATGGGCACGCCCGAGAAGCGCGCTGCCGTCTCGTTGTTGCCAATTGCATACACCCAGCGGCCGAACACCGAACGCGACAGCAACAGATGCGCCAGAATCGTCAGGAAAATCAAGATGACAAACTGGGTTGGCAATGGACCGATCTGACCTTGCCCCCAAAATGCAAACTCTTCAGGAAATCCACGCGCTGAGCGCGCCTGGCTGATGCCGAAAGACAGACCGCGGTAGATCGCCAGCGTCGCCAGCGTCGTCACTAACGGCGGCACGCGCACATAGGCGATGAGGAAGCCGTTGATAAGCCCGCACACAGTGCCTACGAGCAAACAGGCGAAAATGGCGAGCGGCAACGGCAGCCCCAGCAGTTGCCAGGAGAACCCCAGCACCACCGCGCTGACCGCGAGCATCGAGCCAACTGAAAGGTCAATGCCGCCACTGATGATGATGAGCGTCATCGGCAACGCCAGCAGCGCCATCTCCGCAAACAAGCGCGTCTGGTTGAGCAAGTTGTTGACTGTGAGGAAACGCTCTGACAGGAAGGAGAGCGCTATGACGATGGCGATCAGCAGGATCACCAGGACGCCTTCTTGAGAACGCAACATGTTGAGGCGAGCGCCCCACCCGGCGGGTTGCTTTTCGGTCGCTTTGATCATGCCGCCCCCCTCCGACGAATCACGTCTATCAAAACCGTGACCAATATCAGCGCTCCTTGCACAGCTTGCAGCCAAAAAGGAGACACCTGCAAGAACACCGACGCAGTGCCAATCACGCTGATCAGCAAGGACCCCAGAAGCGCACCAATCGCGCTGCCCACTCCGCCCAGAATACTCACGCCGCCGACCACTGTGCCGCTGATAACCGCCAGCTCAAAGCCTTGCCCGGCGTTGGACTGAATCGCGGTGAACTTGCTGGCATACAACACAGAAGCCAAACCCACCAGCAAACCGTTGACGACGAACACCCAGAAGCGCACTCGCTGCGCGTCAATGCCTGCCAGGCGCGCGGATTCTGCGTTGCCGCCTACTGCGTAAATCGCTCTCCCCCACGGATGAAAGCGCATGAGGAACGCCGCCGCAGCGACGACGATGAGCATCACCCACACGGGGTTGGGCACTCCTAACGTGCTGCGCTGGCTGAAGAAGAACGTCTCAGGCAGACTCTCGATCCAGCGACCCTGGGTGATCAGGATGAGCCCGCCGCGCAGGATGCTGAGCATCCCCAAGGTCGCCACGATGGCAGGGATGCGGGCGTAGGCGACCAGAGCGCCGTTCACCACGCCCAGCAATCCACCCACCAAAATGGCAGCAGCAAAAGCCGCCGGCACAGGCACGCCGTTGCGCGCCAGCTCGCCAGCAACGGTGGCGCAGACGCCGAGGATCGAGCCGACGGATATATCAATGTTGCCGCTGATGATCACCATCGTCATTCCCACGGCAGCAACTGCGATGTAGGCTGTGTTCGACGCTATGTCTGCAAAATTGCTGGCATCGAGAAAGCGCGGGTTGACGATAGAAACCAACACCATCAAGCCGACAATCGCTGCTCCGATGATGGTTTCCTGCTGCACGGCTGGCAGATGCATTGTGGCTGTTCTGGGTAGAGTTCTGGTCTTCGTCATGGCTCTAGGCTTCGATGCACAAACTGGTCGCTGGCGAGCACAGGTTTACAGGGGGGCTGTCTCTGGCAACATCTCCCCGCCCATTGCGGCAGCGATCACAGCTTCTTGAGTCGCTGTTGCTCTATTGAACTCAGCTACGATCTGCCCTTGCCGCACCACCAGCACTCGGTCGCTCATGCCCAGCACTTCTGGCAATTCCGAAGAGATGAGCAGAATAGCGATCCCTTGCCTCGCCAGCACATTCATCAAGCGGTGGATTTCCGCTTTCGCACCGACGTCTATCCCGCGCGTTGGCTCGTCCAGGATCAACACGTGTGGCTTGCGCGCCAGCCACTTGGCGATCACCACCTTTTGCTGATTGCCTCCGGAGAGGTTGCCAACCTTCTGCTCCTGAGAGGGGGTGCGCACTCGCAGCGCATCTACGTATTCCTGAGTGAGCGCAGCCTCTCGCTGACGGTTCAAGAACCCCGCCTGCGCGATCTCGCGCAACACCGCCAGTGTGGTGTTCTCACGCACCGTCATGGGAGTGAGCAAGCCCTGATTTTTGCGATCCTCTGGAACATACGCGATGCCGAGCTGCATTGCGCTGACCGGATCGCGAACAGTCACCTGTCTGCCGTTCAGGATGATCGCGCCGGATTCTGGCGGGGTGATGCCAAAAATGGTCTGGGCGATCTCCGACCGTCCAGCGCCGACTAGCCCAGCGAAGCCGACAATTTCGCCGCGTCGCAGCGAAAAGTTGACGCCACGCACCGCGCGCCCACGCCTGAGATCGCGCACTTCAAGCACGACCTCGCCTGCGGGCACGTCCTCTTTCGGATACAAATTGTCCAACGTGCGCCCCACCATCATTCGGATGAGCTCAGCCTGATTGGTCTGGGAGACGGGGATGTTCGCGCCCACCACCTGTCCATCGCGGAGCACCGTGACGCGGTCAGCGAGCAGAAAGACTTCTTCCAGGCGATGGCTGATGTAGATGATCGCCACGCCGCGCTCTCGCAAACGGCGAACGATCTCGAAAAGCCGGTCTACATCATGCTTGGTTAGCGCAGCTGTTGGCTCGTCCATCACCAGCACGCGCGCATTCTGCGACAGCGCTTTTGCGATCTCCACGCGTTGCTGGTTGCCCACGCTCAGCCCACGCACCACGCGGCGCACGTCAAGATCAGTGACATCCATTTGGTGCAAAATCTCGCGCGCTCGCCGCTGCATGGTCTGCCAATCCACAAGCCCTAGGGCGTTGCGCGGCTGGTGTCCCAGAAAGATGTTCTCGGCAACGGTGAGATCAGGGCACAAGCTCAACTCTTGGTAAATAGCGACGATGCCTAGCTTCTGTCCGGTCTGCGTGTCTGGGATCTGCACAGGTTGACCGTTTAGCACTATCTCTCCTGCGTCTGGCTGATATGCGCCTGTGAGCACTTTGATGAGAGTGGACTTACCTGCGCCATTCTCTCCAAGCAGCGCATGCACTTCACCTGAACACACTTCAAAACTCACGTTATCCAGCGCTTGAACGCCAGGGAAACGCTTGCTCACGTTGCGCAGTTCAACAGCGACGGACATAAGCAAGAGGAAGTATAGAGAAGACTTGCAAAAACAGCAAGTGGTTTGTCTCGAAGCTTCGACTAGAATTGAACTTGCGCGTGTTTTACGACGAGGCAGTGATCACGGTGAAAGGCGGGCGTGGCGGGGACGGGGCGATGAGCTTCCGCCGAGAAGCTTACGTGCCGCGTGGCGGTCCAGACGGCGGCAACGGCGGCAAGGGCGGAGACGTGATCCTGGTTGTCAATCCGCACTTAAACACGCTGCTGCGCTTCCAACACCAGCGCCACTTTGTAGCGGAGGATGGTCGCCCAGGCGGCGGCAAAAATATGACCGGACGCAGCGGCAAGCCGTGTCGAGTGGAGGTGCCTCCAGGCACAGTGGTCTACGACGCTGACACAGGAGCGTTGCTAGGCGACCTTGTCTCGCCAGGGCAGCGCCTCGTCGTCGCGCGCGGCGGGCGCGGGGGACGCGGAAACGCCGCCTTCGCCACGCCCACCAATCAGGCGCCGCGCATCGCCGAGAACGGCGCGCCTGGTGAGCAGCGCAAGCTGCGCCTAGAGTTGAAGCTCATTGCAGACATCGGCATCGTGGGCTTGCCCAACGCTGGCAAGAGCACGCTGTTGGCTGCCCTCACTGCGGCGCAGCCGAAAATCGCAAACTACCCGTTCACCACCCTGCGCCCCAACCTTGGCGTGGCGCAAGTGGACGAAGATCGCACGGTGGTGATCGCCGACATTCCAGGCTTGATCGAAGGTGCGCACTTGGGCGTTGGGCTGGGCATTGAGTTCCTCCGCCACATCGAGCGGACGCGCGTCTTGATCCACCTGATTGACGGTCTCAGCGAGGACCCCGCGCGCGATTACGAAATCATCAACCATGAGTTGCGCGCCTTCGGACACGGTTTGATCGAGAAGCCGCAGATCGTCGCACTGACCAAGATGGATTTGCCCGATGCGCGCGCCGCTTTTGAGTTGTTCGCCCGCGACGGTTTGCGCGCAAAGGACCCACTCGGTGAGAAAGAGATCACTGTGCCAGTGATGGCGATCTCCGCCGTCAGCGGCGAGGGGGTGCGCGCGCTGCTTCGCCGCGCAGTGCAGGCGCTGGACGCGCTGCCCCCGCCCCAACCTCTTGCCTCCCAGTCCACGCTGAACGGACCTTCTGAGTCTGTGGAGGCACCGTTTACGATTGTGCGCGAGCCAGGCGGTTTCCGCGTCTCCTCTACTTACCTGGAGCGCAAAGCACAGATGACGCGCTGGGACCTGGAGGACTCGGTGTTAGCATTTCAGCGCGCGCTGAAGCAAAGCGGCGTCGGTCCAGAGCTGGAGCGAATGGGCATCCAGCCTGGCGACACCGTCTTCATCGGCGACTTTGAGCTAGAGTGGACGGACTGAGGGCGAGTTGCCTATCATCTTCGCGGGGGGCTTCATGACTGAGCTGTTGCTGTTGTTCTTTGGAGCATTGATCATCGCTATCTCGTTGACGCCGGCGAGCAAGTGGTTGGCACCGCGCATTGGGGTGATCGCGTATCCGCGCAGCCGGGACATTCACACCACGCCTGTGCCAAAGCTGGGCGGCATTGCGATTTTGATTGCGGTGTTGCTGTTCGCAGTGATCTTTGGTGAGCAACTGCAATTCCAGCAACTAGCCGTGATCTTGCTCGGAGCCACGTTCATGTCCTTTCTTGGCTTGATTGACGACCGCTTTCAGATCAGCGCCTATGTGCGGCTGCCACTGCAAGTGGCAACTGCGCTGGCAGTTTGGCTGGCAGGCGTGCGTGTGAGCTTGTTTGCCACACCTACACTCGACGCGGCGCTCACCATCATCTGGCTCGTGGGCATCACAAACGCGATGAACTTTTTAGACAACATGGATGGGCTGCTAGCGGGCATTAGCGCTGTTATCTCCGCGTTCTTTCTGGTGCTGGCAGTGCTGAATGGTCAGTATCTGGTCGGCTTGCTCAGCGCGGCTGTGCTAGGCGCCTGCCTGGGCTTCTTGTTTTGGAACCTCAACCCAGCGAGCGTGTTCATGGGCGATTCGGGGAGCATGTTTCTTGGCTTTCTGCTCGCCTGCATCGCTATCAAGCTCCGCTTCGTCGGTCAATCGCCAACAGTCTCATGGCTCACGCCAGTCATCGTGATGGCGTTGCCCATATTCGACATGACGCTCGTGGTGATCTCGCGTTTGCGGCGCGGCAAAAATCCGCTCACCACACCAGGCAAAGACCACACCTCACATCGCATTCTGAATCAAGGCTTCACCCGCCGCGAGACAGTGATGATTCTTTACCTGGTGTGCACTGCGCTGGGTATTACCGCGATCATCGCCTCCGTGGCAAACGTGCTCTCTAACGCAATCATCGCCGCGTCCCTGATCGGCATCGGCGCGTGGGCGTTGTGGCTAATGGAGTTCGGGCCGTGGAAAATCAAGAGCTGATCAAACTCACCCCCGCCGACCGGCACCTGCCCGACCAGCGCGTGGCTGTGATCGGACTAGGCTACGTGGGCTTGCCGCTCGCGATCGCGCTGGCAAAGTCGGGCAAACACGTACTGGGCGTGGACGTGGACGCCCGGCGTGTCTCTCAACTCAACGGGGGCGCCAGCTACATCCCCGATGTGCCGCCCGAAGACGTGCGCGCTGTAGTGGAAGGGAATCGCTTCTTCGCCACCACAGACTACAGCCTGCTGCGCGACCGTCAAGTCATCTTCATCTGCGTGCCCACACCTTTCGACGCCATGCGCGCGCCCGATTTGTCTTACGTCGTGGCAGCCGCAGAGGGCATCCAACCCCACCTACAGCCTGGTCAGCTCATCATTTTGCAAAGCACCACTTATCCTGGCACGACTGAAGAAATCGTGCTGCCCATCCTGGAGCGCAGCGGCTTGACAGCGGGCAAAGATTTCGACCTCGCATTTTCGCCAGAGCGCATTGACCCTGGGCGCCGCGACTGGGTGGTCTCCAATACACCCAAAGTGGTGGGCGGGCTTACGCAGCAAGCCACTGAACGCGCCGCCGATCTGCTCGCTGCGTTGGGCGCGCCAGTGCATCGCGTCTCATCGCCGCGCGTTGCGGAAATGACCAAGCTGCTCGAAAACATCTTCCGCTCTGTCAACATCGCATTGGTGAATGAACTGGCGCTGCTGTGCGAGCGCATGCGAATCGACATCTGGGAAGTCATCCAGGCTGCATCCACCAAGCCGTTCGGCTTCATGCCATTCACGCCAGGGGCTGGCGTCGGCGGTCATTGCATCGGCGTTGACCCATATTACCTGTCGTGGAAGGCGCGAGAGTTTGACTTCTACACCAAGTTCATCGAGCTAGCCGCCGAGGTCAACCAAAGCATGCCTTTTCACGTCATAGACCTCGTGGAGCGTGCGCTCGACATGGTGCGCACCACGTTGCGCGATGCGCGCGTGTTGGTGCTGGGCGTTGCGTTCAAGCGCGACGTGGACGACCCGCGCAATTCACCCGCAGAAAGAGTGATAGAGCTGTTGCTGGCGCGCGGTGCCATGGTCGAGTACCACGACCCATACGTGCCTCGATTCCAGGTTGGAGGCGACGTTTTCTGTCGCCAACCGAGAACTCTGCTCTCACAGCCGCTCTCGGAGGCGCTGGTGCGCGCTGCGGATTGCGTGGTGATCGTAACGGGTCATCGCGCTGTGGATTATTCTTTCGTCGTGCGCCACGCGCGCGCAGTGGTGGATTGCTGCAACGCCACCGGCAACGTCACAGGCGACAAGCGGCATGTGATCCGCCTCGGCACTGGGGATGGGCGGTGAGGGAATCGAACCCCCGACCTACTGCGTGTAAAGCAGCCGCTCTAACCAGCTGAGCTAACCGCCCGCTACCCCAATTCTATCTCAAGCACTCGCAACCCATCCCGGCGCGGGATACTTGCTAAAGCTAATGATTAGTGCACTTAATATCTCAGCGTCGCTTAATGTGAATCCCCTATCGTGAGGATACAAAGTTAACACGCGAGGTCACGCAAAGTATGAAGCTGTCGAAAGCAACGCCAAAACGCTTGATTTGTGGAGCAGCACCTTTGGTCGCCGCAAGTTTGCTGTTGACGGCATGTGCCCCACCAAGCAGCTCAACGAGCACAACCGCTGAGCGCACCGCTACGCTCGCGCGCGGCACGTTGACCGCCACTGTGAGCGCAACTGGCAACGTGAAGTCCGAGGCTGAGGTTCGGCTCACTTTCCAACAAGTCGGCACGGTTGCCGAGATTCTGGTGAGTGAGGGTCAAACTGTGCGCAAAGGAGACGTGATCGCTCGACTGGACACACAAGACCTCGAGCTAGCGCTCTCTCAGGCACAAGCCGCGCTGGAACAAGCCAAGACAGCGGCTGAGCAAGCGACGATTGCTGTTGAAAATGCCAAAGTGCAGCGCATCATCGCCACCGCAAACTACAGCCGCACAGTGGGCAGCGTGCGCGCTTCGGACATCGCAGCAGCCCGTGCAGCATTGGCAGCAGCAGAAGCCAACCTGGAGAAGCTGCAAAGCGGACCAACACCAGAGGACCTCGCAGCAGCAGAAGCAAACCTGAGAAACGCAGAAGCTGCGCTGCGCCAGGCACAAAGCGCTTACGACCGCGCATTTTCGATGAACCCTGCTGGCATCGGCGCCTCGCCACAAGCTTTGCAGCTCGAACAAGCCACGAACAACTTCAACGCGGCAAAGGCGCAATATGACCGTGTTGCGAAAGGCGCCGACGAGGCACAGATCAAGGCAGCGCGTCAACAGGTGGAGTCTGCCCGTGCCAACCTTGACAAGTTGTTGAATCCTGTGCGCGACTTTGACTTGCAACAGGCTGAAGCGCAACTTCAACAAGCTGACATCGCCTTGAAAAACGCCGAGCTGCAGGCAGCAAACGCGCAAAATCAGGTGCGCCTGGCAGAGATTCAACTGAAGCAGGCTCAGCGACGGCTCGATCAGGCGTCCTTGAAGTCTCCAATTGACGGCGTGGTCTCCAGCATCAACTTTAAGGTTGGCGAGCTGGTGGGCGCTCAGTCTGCGGTCGTCGTGGTGGACACTTCTCGCTACTACGTGGACATCACAGTTGACGAGGTGGATGTGGCGCGCGTGAAGACCGGTCAGAGCGTCAACATCACGCTGGACGCCTTGCCTGGCATCACGCTGGCGGGCAAAGTGACCAGGCTCTCGCCCACCTCACGCATTGTGAACGGCGTGGTCTCTTACGACGTTCGCGTTGAGATGGACCCCACCGATGTGCCGCTGCGCAGCGGCATGACCGCAAACGCTTCCATTATCCTGGAGCAGCGCGAGAACGTGGTGCTGGTGCCCAACTGGGCAGTGCGACGCGACCGCGAGACTGGAAAGACGTTCATCACCGTGCGCGAGGGCGATCAAACGCGCGAGGTGGAAGTGCAACTAGGCTTGCGCAATGATGCTTTCAGCGAGGTGATCTCCGGCGCCGACGCTGGCATGATCGTGCTCCCACCACGCAGCCCAGGTCTGTTCGCTCAGTAAGCAAGGAGGAAGTTATGGCGCTCGCTGCAATTATCCAAGAGCATCAAAAGAATGGCAAAGACTCGACTCACGAGCAGGTGCCAGTGATTGACATACGCGACATCACCAAGACCTACAAGATGGGCGATGTCGAAGTCCACGCGCTGCGCGGCGTGTCGCTCAAAATCTACAAGGGTGAGCTGGTCGCCATCATGGGTCCGTCTGGTTCGGGCAAATCCACGTTAATGAACATCCTGGGTTGCCTCGATCAACCCACGTCTGGCACATATCGGCTGGACGGCGTGGACGTGGAGCAACTCAGCGACGATCAGCTTGCCGAAGTGCGCAACAAGAAAATCGGCTTTGTCTTCCAGGCGTTTAACCTGCTGCGTCGCACCTCAGCAATTGACAATGTGGAGCAACCGCTCATCTACGCGGGCGTCCCCGCTCGCGAACGGCGAGAGCGCGCGAAGGCAGCGCTGGAGGCGGTCGGGCTGGGGAATCGTCTGCACCACCACCCCAGCGAGCTTTCTGGTGGTCAGCAGCAGCGTGTAGCCATTGCACGCGCGCTGGTGAACAAGCCCGCCATCATCCTCGCCGACGAGCCAACAGGCAACCTGGACTCCAAGTCGGGCGCGGAGATTATGTGCATCTTCCAGCGGCTGAACATGGAACAGGGGATCACGGTGGTCTTTGTGACGCACGACCCGCGCATTGCAGATCACACGCGCCGCGTGATCCGCATCGCAGATGGGCAGATCGTCAGCGATCAACCAGTGGAAGACCAGTTGATCGCCTGTCCCGACGAACCACTCCACGGACACCCTAAGCACGATTACTTCCTGTGAGTTGCGCATGAACATCGGCATCCTGGAGGTTTTGCGCTTATCGTTCGTCGCGCTGAGCGCAAACAAGCTGCGCACATTTCTGACCATGCTGGGCATCAGCATCGGCATCGCAGCAGTGATCGCGCTGCTCGCCATAGGCACGGGCGTTCAGGAATACGTCAACCAGCAATTTGCCAGCGCAGGCACCAACCTGATCGGCATCGTGCCAGGGCGAGTTCAACGCGGCGGACCGCCATCGGGATTTGGGCAACAAGCCACACTCACGCTGGGTGACTACTTCGCCGTGGTGAACAGCGTGCCCGGCATCGCAAACCACGCGGCGGACTTCACCTCCGCGGGGAACATCGTGTTTGGCTCACGCACCTCGCAGGTGCAAGTGTCAGGTGTCACGCCGAGCTTCTCAGAAGTGCGCAACTGGTCCGCGTCAAAAGGTCGCTTCATCAACGAGACGGACATGTCCGCGCGCGCAAGGGTGATCGCTCTCGGCACGACAGTGGTGAAGGACCTGTTCCCCGACGAGGACCCGATCGGACAAATCGTGCGGGTGAACAATGTGCCCTTCCAGGTGATCGGCGTAATGGAGTCCAAAGGCTCTTCGTTCCTCGGAGACCAGGATGCTGTGGCATACATTCCACTCAGCACAGCGCAGGAGCGGCTCTTCCAGGCGCTGGCGCAATCTAAGAGCGGCGAGCGCGTGATCTCAACAATTTACCTGCAGGCGGAAAGTGACAACGACCGACCATTCATCGAGTCGGCTGCGCGAAACATCCTTCGTGAACGTCACCGCCTGCGTCCCGATGACCCGGACGACTTCTCAATCATCAGCCAGCAAGAACTGCTGGACACATTCGGCGCAGTCACCGGCGTGCTCACGATCTTTCTAGGCGCAATTGCAGCGATCTCGCTGCTAGTGGGCGGCATCGGCATCATGAACATCATGCTGGTGAGCGTCACCGAGCGCACACGCGAGATCGGGCTGCGCAAAGCCATCGGCGCGAAGCGCGGCGCCATCCTCAGCCAGTTTTTGTTCGAGGCTGTCGTGCTGTCGTTGGCGGGGGGTGTCCTGGGCATTTTGATCGGCGTCGGGAGCGCGGTGGGCATCAGCAATGCCGTTGACTTCCGTCCCATTGTTCAGCCGAGCGCCATCGTACTGGCGGTGGGTTTCTCCATCGCAGTAGGTTTGTTCTTCGGTATTTACCCTGCACGGCGCGCCAGCCAGCTCAACCCGATTGACGCGCTGCGTTACGAGTGATTGCGTGAAGCAGAGGAGTCTGCGCGAGGTTTCATCATGCTGCTGGTTGAAAACATCAAGGTCGCATTACGGGCGCTCGCTGCAAACAAGCTGCGCAGCGTCCTGACCACGCTGGGCATCATCATCGGCGTCACAGCCGTGCTAGCACTGGTCTCACTGGGGAACGGCGTGCAGCAGTTCATCAACGATCGCTTTGAGTCGCAAGGCGCCAACTTGGTGTTTGTGATTCCTGCCAGGGTGGAGCGCGGCGGCGCGAATCGTTCTGGCGTGCTGGCTTTTCAGCCGGGTGCGCGCACAGGCGTGGCGTTGTCTTTGACTTTCCGAGATGCCAACGCGCTGCGCAATCGCGTGGCTGATGCACGCATCGTCGCGCCACTGGTGAGCGGCACGGGTCGGGCGTCTATTGGGGACCGGCGTTATGAGACTCGCGTGCGCGGCACCGTGCCGGAGTATCGCGAGCTGAACGACGCGCCAATACGCTACGGTCGTTACCTGACCGCCGATGAAGTGAGCGGAGCAGCGCGTGTAGTCGTGTTGGGCGATGTGCCCTATCGCAAACTTTTCCCCGAAGGTGGCGACCCGACCGGTCAGGAGATCCGCATCAACAACATCATGTTTCGCGTGGTGGGCGTGATGAAGCAGCGCGTCGGAGGTGCGGAAGGCAGCGACGATGACGTGCTGACGGTGCCCATCACGACCGCGCGCGAGCGGCTCTTCCCTCAGCGCAACGCGCGCGGCGAACCGACTGTCGGCTTCATTCTGGTGCAGGCAATAGACAAAGAGCGCCTCGATGCTGTAGCCGAACAGGTGAGGCAAGTGCTGCGCGAGGAAAACAACCTCGACTTCGCTGGCAGCGAAGACAACTTCACTGTCTCCACACAACGCGAGCTACTGCAGACTGTTGGCGCCATCACGGGAGCCGTCACGGCATTTCTTGCGGCAGTGGCGGGTATTTCGCTGTTCGTGGGCGGCATCGGCATCATGAACATCATGCTGGTAAGCGTCACCGAGCGCACGCGCGAGATCGGTCTGCGCAAAGCCATCGGCGCGCGCAAGCGCACTATCCTGCAACAGTTCCTGGTGGAATCTGTGACGCTCTCGTTGCTGGGAGGTCTGATCGGCATTGTGCTTGGATCAGGTCTTGCTTCACTCGTAGCGTTGTTCTCTCAAGGACAATTCAGCGCCGTCGTAACGCCCGAAGCAATTTTGCTCGCGGTGGGGTTTTCTGCGTTCGTCGGTGTGTTGTTCGGCGTGTATCCTGCCTGGCGCGCGTCTCAGCTCAACCCCATCGAAGCCTTGCGTTACGAATAGCCCCGCATGTGCTATTCTCCCTGCGGGAGAATAGCACATGCTCACCGCAATTTTGATCGCTCCGCCCACCCTGTTTTATGCCTGGTTGGTGCGTCGCATTGATCGGTTCGAGAAAGAACCGGCGAAGTACGTGTTCGCAGCATTTTTGTGGGGCGCTGTGCCTTCCGCGGTGCTGGCGATCATCGTTCAACTCGTCTTTTCTGTGCCCACTACCCTTCTGCTAGGCGACGTGCTGGGGAATGCCATCGCCACCGCCCTCTACGCCCCTGTTACAGAAGAGATCATTAAGGGTTTAGCAGTGGCTGCGATCTACTTCTGGCGACGACGTGAGTTTGATGGATGGGTGGACGGCATTGTGTATGGGTCAACGGTGGGCTTTGGCTTCGCCTACATCGAGAACATCCTGTATCTCGAATCCACCTCCACACCTGAGGAGTGGGTGGAGCTGTTCTTCTTGCGCGTGCTGGTGCTTGGCTTCATGCACGGCTTTTGGACATCGCTGACTGGCCTCGGTTTTGGCTTTGCCAGGCACGCCAAAAGCAGCGCAGCAAAAGCGCTTTTCATTCTAGGTGGGCTCAGTGCTGCTATTGCAGCACACGCCATTCACAACGGGTCGCTTGTGATTGCTGACATGACAGGTGACACCGGCTCGCTGCTCATCACTGCATTGAACTATGGCGTTCTCATCGCGCTCATGTTGGGTTTAGGTGTAGTGGCTCGCGCGCATGATCGCGAGATGTTCCAAGATTATCTTAAAGATGAAGTGCCCACCTACATCTCCGAGGCTGCGTATCAAGCTTTGAGCAAGGGACAATACAAATCCTCAGCCCTGCCCAAACCCGCGGCGGCGTTCTGCCAACTGGCTGCAGAATTGGCGCAACGCAAATACCAACAGCACAGACACGGTGAAGATCATCAAAGCGAGGTGGATGTGCTGCGCGCCAAGCTAAAGGTGATCAGCTATCCACAGCTAAGAGAACAATCGTGAGCAGCGCAGCTTCGCGTGCTCACCTCCGCCTCGCAAATTGCTAGTGCAAGTAGCGTATCATCGCGTGTTGTGCTAAGCGTATCTTCCCCGTCCGAGCGCAGAAACCTCTTCGCGTTCACAAGCGACATCGCGCTCTTCATTGTTGCGACCTACTTCATACCCGCCACCACTGTTTTGGTGGGTTTAGCCTCGCAACTGACCAACGATAAAACCTTGATCGGGGTAGTGGGGATGACCTGGTCAGTGACCTGGTTTTTGCCTCAGCTCGTCGCTGCGCGAGTGGTGCGGGGCAAAGTGCCACAAAAGCCTTACCTTGTCATTCCGAGCTTGATTGGACGCAACGCGTTCCTGATCATCGCGCTTTGGCTGCTTATCACGAGAGCGTCTGACCCGCTGCTGACCATCTGGATTTTGATCGGCAGCATCGCGCTTTTCAATCTTTTCGACGCGCTGGCGGGGGTTGCATGGTTCGACATTTTGAGCCGCTCACTTTCGCCACGACTGAGGTCGCGCGTGATTTCGGTGGGGCAGTTCATCGGAGGCGTGCTGGGGCTAGGCGCTGGCGCCATCGTCGAGCGCATCCTATCTCCAAGCGGGCTGCCCTTTCCGCAGAACTACGCGCTGATTTTCGTGTGCACATGGGTGTGCATGGCTATCTCGCTGGTGGCGATCCTGTTCATCAAAGAAAGTGTGTTAAAGCCCAACGAGCAAGCGCAAGCCCAACAAGAGAGCTTCTTGAACAACCTGCGCAGCTCGCTGAGGAGCGACTCCGTCTTTCGGCGCGCGCTGGCGGTACGCGTCCTCACCGGCATCGAACTGATGGCTGCTTCTTTCTATCTGGTCTTTGCGACAGATCAGCTTGGGCTTTCCAGCTCAGCAGTCGGCGTTTTTAACGTTGCCTTAATTCTCGGCGGCACGGTCGGTGTGTTGGCGCTGGGTTGGCTGGCTGAAAGGCACACATCGCTCGCGGTGCTGCGTGTATCTGCAATTGCCCAGCTCATGGCGCCGGCGATTGCGTTGGTTTTCACCATTCTGAGATCGCTGCTCGGAGCCATATCTGCAGAAGCGGTGTACGTTGCATTTTTCATCATCTTCCTCATGCGCGGTGTGATTGAACATTCATTCATGTTGGGCATTCTGGGCTATGTGATGGACCACGCCGCAGAAAGAAACCGCGCTACCTACGTAGGTCTGATCAACACCGTGAGCGGTGTGGTGGCGCTCTCACCCCTGCTAGGCGGGATCATCATTGACAGCATGAGTGCGAGCCAGCAGCCCTTGCCAGGCTATGCCGCTGTGTTCAGCCTAGTGGTGAGTAGCGCTGCGGTCGGTTGCTGGCTGAGTTTGAAACTCCCACGACACAGTCCAGTGATTGTGCGCTCCAGTCGGGAGTTGATCCACGAGGAGACGCTGCCAGAAGCCAGAGCGGCTCAGCCGTGAATGACGTGCCTCGGAGAACTTCCTCAAACGCGCTCATCTGCGGCTATACTGCTGTTCGACGATGCTATCTCACGCAGCGCAAGACTATCTGAAGGCGATTTACGAGCTATGCCAGCAACACCAGCGCGTCTCCACAGGAGCACTGGCGGCACATTTGAACGTCACCGCTGCATCCGCCACTGGCATGTTGAGACAGCTTGCTGAGCTCAACCTGGTGGTGTACGAACCATACCGCGGCGCCATTTTGACAGCGGACGGTCGCAAAATTGCGCTGGAGATCATCCGGCATCACCGCCTGATAGAGCTGTACCTCACCCAGGCGATGGGGTACACCTGGGACAAGGTGCACGAAGAAGCAGATCGCCTGGAACACGCGATCAGCGAAGAGTTCGAGGACCGCATTTCCGCGATCCTGGGCAACCCCAGCCACGACCCTCACGGCGACCCCATTCCCTCTAAAGATGGTGAAGTCGCTTCCGTGTCGTACTTGCAGCTCATTCACGCCCCGCTGCAGGTTCCTCTGCGCATCGAGCGCGTGCGGGACGAAAGCCCCAGCGTGCTGCGCTGCCTGGCAGAGATCGGCATGTTGCCACACACGATCATCACGGTGATCTCTTCCTGCGATGGCGAAACCGAAATTCTCAAACAGGATGGCACTCGGCACTTGCTAAGCGCGGAACTGGCTGCGAGCGTCTTTGTCGTTCTGCAGGACGGTAGAGGTAATGAAAGCCAGTCGCACAGCTATCCGACAGGTCTACCTTAAAAAGCTTAAAAAATCGCCAGGCGCTCTTGACAAATCAACAGGAATCAAGATAATCAAGCGCGTTTCAAAGTAAATAGCCTTCTTGGCGCTCTCTTATCCAGAGAGGTGGAGGGACCGGCCCTGTGAAACCTCGGCAACCTGTTCTCGGACAAGGTGCCAATTCCGGCAGAGCAATCTGGAAGATGAGAGGAGCACGAGCTAAAAAGCTTACCGCCCTCTTGTCAGCCAGCGCAAGAGGGCGGTTTACTTTGACGCTCTGGTGCGCGCCATTCGACGGCAGCGGCCGCGCACAACAGGGCGGGTGAGATCGTCCGCTGCCAAATTCGCACAAGAGGAGCACACGAAATGACTGATCAACACAAGTTTCACTTTGACACGCTGGCATTGCACGGTGGCACACGTCCTGACCCGACAACAGGCGCGCGCGCTGTGCCGATCTACCAGACCACGTCCTACCAGTTTCGCAACACCGAGCACGCCGCGAATCTGTTCAGCCTGAAGGAATTCGGGAACATCTACACCCGCATCATGAACCCCACCAACGACGTGGTGGAACAGCGCATTGCAGCGCTGGAAGGCGGCGTGGGCGCGCTGGTGGTCAGCTCTGGTCAAGCAGCCGAGACGTTCGCCATTCTCAACCTGGCTCAGGCGGGCGATCACATCATTAGCTCCGCGTCGCTATATGGCGGCACGTACAATCTCTTCCACTACACGCTGCCGAAATTGGGCATCGAGACCACCTTTGTCGATCCCAGCGATCCAGAAAACTTCCGCCGCGCGATCCGACCGAACACGAAAGCGATCTACGGCGAGAGCGTCGGCAACCCAAAGTTGGACATTTTCCCGTTTGAGGAAGTGGCGCGCATCGCGCATGAGAACAGCCTGCCGCTGATCATTGACAACACCACCCCCACCCCATATCTTGTCAGACCAATCGAGTGGGGCGCAGACATCGTTGTGCACTCCACCACCAAGTTCATCGGCGGGCACGGCTTGTCCATCGGCGGCGTCATCGTAGACGGCGGCACATTTGACTGGAAGAATAGTTGGCGGCACGACGCCTACTTCAACCAGCCCGACCCCAGCTATCACGGATTGGTGTACTCTGATCTCGGACCAGCCGCGTACATTTTGAAAGCGCGATTGACGCTGCTGCGCGACATCGGCGCGTGCCAGGCGCCCTTCAATTCCTTCCTCAACATTATCGGCTTGGAGACCTTACACGTGCGTATGGACCGCCACATTCACAACGCCAACATCATCGCAGCACACCTGGCACAACATCCGCACGTGTCGTGGGTGATCCACCCCAGCTTGCCAAACTACCCGCAGAAGCATTTGCTGGAGAAGTACGCGCCCAAAGGGCTGACCGCGCTGATCGGCTTCGGCATCAAGGGTGGGCGCGAAGCGGGACGCCGATTCATTGACAGCCTGAAGGTGTTCTCACACCTCGCCAACATCGGAGACGCCAAATCGCTCGCCATTCACCCAGCGACCACCACCCATTCACAGCTCACCCCTGAGGAACAGCTCAGCACAGGCGTAACCGATGACTTCGTTCGCCTAAGCATCGGCTTGGAGGATGTGCGCGATTTGATCTGGGACCTGGATCAGGCTCTGGAACAGGCTGTGGCAGTCGCTGGCAATGGTCATCGCGTCACTGCGTGAGAGACTGATTCATGCTGGTTCAGACTCAATACTTTCATTACGACGGTGAGATCGCGTTGCAGAGTGGCGCCAAACTGGGGCCGCTGACCATCGCTTACGAAACCTACGGGCAGCTCAATCAGGATCGCAGCAATGCGATCCTGATTTGCCACGCCTGGAGCGGCGATGCGCATGTGGCTGGGCGCCACTCGCCCGACGACCCCAAGCCAGGCTGGTGGGATGACGCCGTCGGGCCTGGCAAAGCATTTGACACAGATCAGTACTTCATCGTCTGCTCGAACGTGATCGGTGGCTGCGGTGGTAGCACTGGACCCTCGTCAATCAATCCACGCACGGGCAAGCCATACGGCTTGTCGTTCCCCATGATCACCATCGCAGATATGGTGGAGGCGCAGCGCCTGCTCACAGACCATTTGGGCATTCCGAGCTGGCTCAGCGTGGCTGGCGGGAGCATGGGAGGTATGCAGGCGCTGCAGTGGACGGTGTCTTATCCGCAGCGCGTGCGCAGCGCGATTGTGCTCGCCTCAACCGCGCGGCTTTCGCCGCAGACAATCGCCCTAAATGAAGTGCCGCGCCAGGCGATTTATGCCGACCCGAACTGGAACCACGGCGACTACTACGGCAAGACGCCACCCAACGCTGGTCTGGCAGTGGCGCGCATGATCGGGCACATCACATTTCTCAGCGATCAGTCCATGCGCGAGAAGTTCGGCCGCCGCCTGCGCAACGGCAACAACGGCTACGGCTACAGCTTTGAACCAGAGTTTGAGGTGGAGGGATACCTGAACTACCGCGGGCACTCCTTCACCAAACGCTTCGACGCCAACTCTTTCCTCTACCTCAGTCGCGCGATGGACTACTTTGACCTGTCCTACGGGCTGCCCTCCCTAGCTGACGCCTTCCGCCACGTCACTGCCAAGTTTCTGGTGGTGAGCTACACCAGCGACTGGCTGTATCCCTCCTGGCAGTCGAAGGAGCTGGTGCGCGCGCTGTTGCAAAACGACATTGACGTCACCTACGTCGAAATCGAGAGCAACTATGGTCACGACGCTTTCCTGTTGGAGGTGGATCGCCTCGCTGAGCTGACGCGCGATTTTCTCAAGCGCGTGTGACATCACTCGCAAAGATTGATGGCAGAACTACAACAAGCACGTCGCAGCAGCGCAAAGCTCAGAACGGGCATGACTCATTTGGTGGAGCGCCCAGATTTTGAGGCGATTGTGGAACTGGTGCACGAGGGCGCTCGCGTCCTTGACCTCGGATGTGGTGACGGGCGACTGCTCGCCCGCCTGGTGGAGACGCGCCACATCTACGCGCGCGGCGTCGAGATCAGCGAAAGCGCCGTGCGCACTTGTGTGGCGCGTGGCTTATCGGTCAGGCAGGGCAACATCGAAGAGGGGCTGTCCGACTATCCCGATCAAGTGTTTGACTTTGTCATCCTGAGCGAGACTATTGCATTCCTCAATCGCCCCGTCCCGCTGGTGCAAGAAATGCTGCGCGTCGGACGGAGCGCGATCATCAGCTTCAAAAATGCGGGTTATTGGCTGTGTCGCTGGCGCATGTTGCGCGGACAGGGCTTTGGCGCCCCGCTGGTCTCCAACGAGCCGCGCGAACGCGCCATCACCCTGAGCGACTTTTACGCTCTGTGCGACCACGTGGGCGCAACAGTGACACACGCGATCTTCCTCAACGGTCAGCGCCGCGTGCAACACCTGCCCCAACTGATTGCGCAGCTCGCAGTGTTTGAGATCACCCGCGCGCTGCCATGATACGCTTGAAGCCTAATGCAAAATGGCACTGGCTATCGCCGCATCGGTCGCAGTGATTTGATGGTGTTGCCCCTGTGCTTGGGCGGCAACGTGTTCGGGTGGACAGTCAACGAGCAGCAAGCCTTTGACATTCTGGACGCATTCGTCGCCGAGGGCGGCAACTTCATTGACACAGCCGACATGTATTCGACTTGGGCGCCAGGCAACCAGGGCGGTGAGAGTGAAACGATCATTGGACGCTGGATGGCAGCGCGCGGCAATCGGGATAAGCTGATCATCGCCACGAAAGTCGGGCAGCCAATGCCGCACGGGGGAGGGTTGAGCGCCGCGTGGATCGCGCGGGCAGTGGAAGATTCGCTGCGCCGTCTGCAAACGGATTACATTGACCTCTATCAGGCGCACATTGATGACCACCCCACCCCACTCGAAGAGACGCTCGCCGCATTCGACCGCTTGATCCAGCAGGGGAAAGTGCGATACATCGGTGCGTCCAACTACAGCGGCGCGCGATTGAGGGAAGCACTTGAAACTTCCGCGCGGATGGGCATTGCGCGTTACGAATGTTTGCAGCCGCTGTACAACGCGGTTGACCGCAACTTCGAGCAAGATCAGCGCCCCGTTTGCCTAGAGCACGAGCTGGGCGTGATCCCTTACTACGCGCTCGCCAGCGGCTTTCTCACTGGCAAGTACCGACAAGGACTGCCGTTGCCCAACAGCCCCCGTGCAAGCGGCGTGCAAAAACGCTACTTCAACGCACAAGCGTTCGCTGTGCTGACTCGTGTGGAACACATCGCTCGTGAACACAACGCCACCCCCACACAAGTTGCACTTGCCTGGTTGATGCAACAGCCCGCGATCACCGCCCCGATCGCCAGCGCTACTAGCGTGGCTCAGGTGCGAGAGATGATGGGCGCACTCAGATTGCAACTGCCTGATGGCGCATTGGCATAACGACGCGAGCGGCTTCCTGAGCGGCGTTGACCTGACCGAGAACCGCATCACGCGCGCGTGTCGCGCGTTGGCTGGGCGTTACGTTGATCTCACCGTCAGCAATCCCACACATCAAGAGTTGCTATTTCCAGCCGACGTGCTACGCAACGCCGCAGAGCGCTACTGGCAGCAACGCCGCTACGACCCTCACCCCAAAGGCTTGCTGGCAACGCGCGAAGCCATCGTCGCATATTACGCGCAACGCCAGCCCGCGCTCCACATTTCGTCCGACCATGTCGTGATCACAGCCAGCACCAGCGAGGCTTACAACCTGCTGTTTGCGCTCCTCGCCGACCCAGGAGACAATGTGCTTGCCCCACAGGTCACCTACCCGCTGTTTGAGCATCTGGCTGCGATCCATCGCATCGAATTGCGCCCCTATCGTCTGATCGAGGAGACTGGCTGGCGCATAGACGAAGCGTCGCTGCTCAGCGCAGCAGACGCACGCACGCGCGCCGTGTTAATCGTCTCACCGCATAACCCCACGGGCGCGGTCGTCAGCGAACCATTGCACGCGCTGGAGCGTCTCGGGCTGCCGATCGTATGTGACGAGGTGTTCGCCGACTTCCCTTACCGCCTGTCGTCCGTGCCACCGCTGGGGGCGCTCCATCCTCACCTGCCCATCTTCCACCTGAACGGCATCTCCAAAATGTTTGCGTTGCCCGACCTCAAGCTTGGCTGGATCGCCATGACTGCGCGCGCAGCAGACCGTTTCAGCGAGCGCCTGGAGATTTTGAACGACGTCTTTCTGAGCAGCAGCACGTTAATTCAGACCATGCTGCCCGCCTTGTTCGCGGGCAGCCGTGATTTTCAAGCCTCTATGCGCGCACGCATTCGCAGCTCGCTGGATAAAGCGTTGGAGATGCTTGCACAGAGCCAGACTCTTCGCGCCTATCCGCCAGACGGGGGCTACTACCTATTCGTCCGCGTGCTGGGACATGAAGACGAAGAGGCGCTGGTGCTGCGTTTGCTGGAACGAGGAGTGTTCGTGCACCCAGGATATTTCTTCAACTGTGAGCAGGGCACGCACATCGCCATATCCGCGCTGGTTGAGCCGTCAACACTGGAAGCTGGTTTGTCGCGCCTGATAACAGCGCTGCGGGTATGATCAGCTCGCTCAAAACACTGTTGTCAATCACCATGAAGCTCGAAGTTATCCCTACTCCCCTGAGCGGTCTATGCGTAATCGAGGTTGGCTGCTTTTACGATGAGCGCGGCTTTTTTTACGAGAGCTGGAACCAGCGCGACTTCGCTGCCGCAGGGCTAGATGTGCAGTTTGTGCAAGATAACCACTCGCGCTCAACGCGCAGCGTGTTGCGCGGCTTGCACTACCAGGACAATCGGGCGCCGCTGGGCAAACTGATCCGCTGCACGGTGGGAGCGATTTTTGACGTGGCTGTTGATCTGCGCGTTCGGTCGCCAACCTTCGGCAAGTGGTTCGGCGTCGAGTTGTCGGCGGAGAACAAGCGGCAGCTCTATGTGCCCGTCGGCTTTGCGCACGGCTTCGCGGTGCTCACCGACGTGGCTGAAGTGCAATACAAGCAAACCGGCTACTACAACCCAGCCGCAGAGCGCGTGCTGGCGTGGAACGATCCAGACGTCGGCGTGGCGTGGCCCATCGCACGCCCTATCCTCTCTCAGCGCGACCAAAACGGCATGAGCCTGAAGGAGTATCTGGCTGCGCCAGACTTCATCTACACAACTGGATGAACCATGACGCCGACGCACATCTTGATCACGGGCGGCGCGGGCTTCATCGGTTGCAACTTGGCAGCACATCATCTGCGCCGGGGCGGACAGGTCACCATCTTTGATAATTTGAGCCGTCCCCGCACCGCGCACAACCTGGCATGGTTGTACGAGCTGTTCGGCGATGCACGCCTGCACTTCGTTCGAGGCGACATTCGGGATTTTGCCCTGCTGCATCAGGCTGTGTCTGCTGCACAGCCCAACTTGATCGTACACCTGGCAAGCCAGGTGGCTGTGACCACCTCCGTCAAAAACCCGCGCGAAGATTTTGAGATCAACGCGCTGGGCACGTTGAATGTGTTGGAGGCTGCGCGCGCGCAGCCAAACCCACCCGTCGTCTTTTATGCCTCGACAAACAAAGTGTACGGAGGCATGGAGGACGTTGAGGTTGTAGAAGAAGCCACGCGATACCGCTACAAGCACCGCCCAAACGGCATCGCGGAGGATCAACCGCTGGACTTTCACTCGCCGTATGGGTGCTCCAAAGGCGCTGGCGATCAGTATGTGCGCGACTACGCGCGCATCTACCACATGCGAACGGTCGTCTTCCGACAAAGTTGCATTTATGGGGAGCGCCAGTTTGGTGTTGAAGATCAGGGATGGGTAGCACATTTTGTGATTGCAGCCGTGATGGGCAGACCCATCACGATCTACGGGAACGGCAAACAAGTGCGCGACTTGCTGCATGTCGAGGACCTGATCGCCGCCTACGACGCCGCATGGGAACAGATCGAGACAGCCAGCGGGCACATTTTTAACATCGGCGGTGGAGCCGACAACAGCCTTTCTATCTGGGCGGAGTTTCGACCCATCCTGGAATCACTGGCAGGGCGCCCCATCGAAGCGCGCTATGCAGAGTGGCGACCTGGCGACCAGCCCGTGTTCATCAGCGACAACCGCAAAGCGCAGCGCCTGTTGAATTGGTCGCCCAGAATAGACGTGCAAACAGGCATTCAGCGTCTGTGGCAGTGGGTGGTGGACCATCGCCATCTGTTCGTGTAGCCTGGCTCGCCTGCCAGGCGCGCAAACGCGAAGCAAGCAACCCTTGCCAGAGGGCAGCGTCCGTAGCTACAATCAGCGTTGCATGAACCCATACTGGCAAGGTTTTGTGTGCAGCGTTTGCGGGAAGATGTTCGCACCCGACGAGGTGGAATACACCTGCCCTCACGACGGCGGCAACCTAGACGCGGTTTACGACTACGCCACAATGGCGCGCGACGTCGATCCGCGTTGGATCGCCTATCACAGCAACCGCTCCATCTGGCACTACGCGCCGCTGTTGCCGCTGAATGGTTTAGCGCATTGCCAGCCGCACACTCCGCTGGCGAGCGTGGGTTGGTCGCCCCTTTACCGTGCTTATCCGATTGAGGCACGGCTGGGCGTGCATCGCATCTGGATCAAAGATGACAGCCGCCTGCCCAGTGCATCATTTAAGGATCGCGCCAGCGCGATGGTGATCGCGAAAGCACTCACGAGCAACAAGCGCGTGATTTGTGTCGCCTCAACTGGCAACGCTGCGGCAGCGCTCGCCACGCTGTGCGCGGGCACGTCTTTGCAGGCAGTTATCTTTGTGCCCCGCGGCACACCAGAGGCGAAGTTAGCCAGCATCGCTATTCATGGCGCGCGCGTGTTTCTGGTGGATGGCAGCTACAACGATGCGGTCGCGCTGGCAGCAGCTTGTTGCGAGGCATTCGGTTGGTACAACCGCAGCACTGGCTTTAACCCTTTCACACGCGAAGGCAAAAAGACCGCTGCCTTTGAAATTGCTGAGCAGCTCGCTCGCCACGATGAGCGCGAGTCTCGCAATTTGCCAGCGTTTCGCGCGCCCAACGTGATGGTCGTGCCAGTGGGCGATGGCAACATTATCAGTGGGTTGCACAAGGGCTTCCGCGATCTGCACGCACTGGGATGGGTTGATCGCGTGCCGCGCTTCATCGGCGCCACAGCCGCGCAGGCGCCCTCGCTCTACCGCGCCTGGCAACGCGGCGATGAGACGTTTGAGACCATCCCATCCACCACCATTGCCAGCGGCATCAGCGTGGATCGCCCTTGCGACGGGGTCATGGCGCTGCGCGCCGTGCGAGACACAGGCGGGGCGCTGATCAGCGTAGAAGACGATGAGATGTTGGCAGCTATGCGCACGCTGGCTGAGTCAGTGGGCGTCTTCGTCGAGCCAGCGTGCGCAGCGGCGCTGGTGGCGCTGGAACGGGGAGTGGCAGAAGGGTTCATCCATCCCACAGAAGAAGTGGTGCTACAAATCACAGGCAGCGGGTTCAAGGACGTTCGCTCCGCGATGCAAGCTGCGCGCGCGCCCGTGGTGGTGCAGTCGCTTGCTGATGTGGCGTCGGCAATGCAAAGCCCGTCGCGTGTCCAGCAGATTGCATGACGACAATTCTCATCTGGTACGTCTGTCTCCAGGCGTTCGGAGCAGGTGGGTCTGTTCTCGCCTCCCGTTGGCTCGGTGGGCTTGGCGATCGGGGTTATGCAATTGGCAAGGCGCTGGGACTGGCGCTGGGCGCGCTCCTCTACTGGTATGCAGTGCTGATCGGTTTCGCGCCCAACGGCGCGGGCGCGTCGCTGCTCGCGCTGGCTGGTGTATGGGTGTTGGCGATAGGTTTGCCGCTGCGCCAGGCTCCACAGTTCCCTCGTCCTTTGGTGGTGCTGATGGTGGAGGCGGTGTTTGCGCTGTTTTACCTTGCTGGCGCGATGCTGCGCGCGTACCAGCCCGACATCACACCCGCTGGCGGCGAGAAATTCATGGAGTCCATGATGATTCACGCAATCGCGCGCAGCGCCGCGTTCCCACCAAACGATGCTTGGCTGTCGGGCTATAGCCTGAGCTACTACTACTTCGGCTACGTGCTTATCGCCATGCTCGCCCATCTGAGCGGAATCGCGCCGACGGTCGCTTTTAACTTGAGCAGCGCTGCTTTCATTGCTTTAGCCGCTTGCAGCATTTTTGGGGTGAGCTACGCGCTGGGTTGCAAGCTGGGAGCATCCACAGCAGAGCGCAGCGGCTTGTTCGCGGGGATGTTGTCCGTCGTGGCGCTGATGCTTATGGGGAATCTGGGCGCTGCACTCGGAGCACTCTACTGTGCTGGAGCCTTACCCCGTAGCTTCTGGGAATGGCTGGATGTTCGCAACATCGCCACGCAGAGCTTTTCGTGCGATGGTTTCGTTCCTGCGTCATTTTATGGGTGGTGGTGGAACTGGTCGCGCGTGGTGCAGGACATAGCGCCAGATGGCAGACGGCTTGAGGTCATCACGGAAACGCCAATCTTCAGTTTTGTGCTGGGCGATATTCACCCTCACGTTATTCATTTGCCATTCGCGCTGTTCATCCTGGGCGCAGCGCTTGCGACAGCACACGAGCCGCCCCTGAGCTGGAGGACCCTCCGCAGCGCAGACAGCTACCTGCGGATTGGGTTGCTGGGCGCTGTGCTGGCATCCACGCTTTTTATGAACGCCTGGGATTTCCCAGCCGCCATGCTGACGCTGCTCGCCGCCTTCCTACTGCGCCAAAGGCAAGAGAAACGCTGCGATGTGTGCTGGGCGGATTGGATGTTCCTCGCCTGTGCCCTGCTGACTGGGTTACTGCTGAGCACACCCTGGCAGATCACGTTTGACTCTCAGGTGCGCGGCGTTGCGCCCAATGTGTTCTTCGCCACCCGGCTGGCGCATTTCGTGGCGATGTTTGTTCCTTTGCTTTTCGTGGCTGTTTTATTCGTGGCGTTCACGCTTGCACAAGCGCAACTGCCTATACGAAATGTCGTCGGGTTCTTCCTGACGGGACTTGCTCTCCTCCTGCTGGTCGTGCTAGGGAGCGTGGTCGCCGGCTTGCTCAGCCCAGACATACGCGAGCTAGTCTTCGCTGTGGCGCGCGGTGAGCCAGCGCTCGGTTTCAGCGCGGATCAGTTGCAGCACGCGCTGGTCCGGCGCCTGCTCAACCCGTGGACAGCGCTCACCTTGCTGGTGCTTGCAACTTCCTCCGCAGTAATCCTCGCAAGCCGGCGGCTTTCAGCAGCGACACGATTCACCGCTGCTTTGCTCGGCACCGGTGCGGTGCTTGCATTAAGCGTCGAGTTCGTGTTCGTGCGCGATCTGTTCGGCACACGCATGAACACGGTGTTCAAGCTCTACTACCAAACCTGGTGGCTGTGGGCTGCTGCCAGCGGCGGTGCGGTGGTGTGGTTGTGGCAGCGCAGAAGCATCGTCGCCGATGTCAGCATCGGTGTGGCGCTGGCTCTGTTCGCTCTCGGCGCGCTCTGGGCGCCAATGGCGGCGTATGCGCGCACAGAGGGTTTCCAGCGCTCCCCCACCCTCGATGGCATTGCATACCTGCAGCGATCTCATCGCGAAGACGCTGCGCTGATCCGTTGGCTGAACGCGCACGTCGTGGGCGATGCGCGCATTGTCGAAGCGTCCACTTTAGGCGCATATGAACACACAGGACGCATCGCCGCCTTCACTGGGCTGCCGACCGCGCTCGGGTGGGGCGGGCACCAGCATCAGTGGCGCGGCGACATCACCCTGGCGCGCGAGCGACATGCGCTGGTGGAGCAGATTTACCAAACCGAAGACCCTCAAACGCTGCGACGCTTGCTTCAGACGCTGGACGCCAAGTACGTGATCGTGGGTGAGTTGGAGCTGACGCAATTTGGAGAGGCAACGCACACGCGCATCGCCGCTGCCTGCGAGGCAGTCTTTCGCTTCGGCAGCAGCGCGATCTATCGCTGCGCGTAAGCGATTATGATCGCCACATGGCTTTCTTCGACCTGCCCCTCGAACAACTGCAAAGCTACTGCCCTTCACGCGAAGAACCTGACGATTTCGACACCTTCTGGCAGGCCACCTTAGCAGAGGCGCGATCACACTCGCTTCATCCTCGGTTCACACCGGTGGACGTTGGTCTGCGCACAGTCGAGACGTACGACGTGACGTTCAACGGCTATGGTGGTCAGGCTGTGAAAGGTTGGTTGTTGTTGCCGCGCTATCGCAACGGCAAACTGCCCTGCGTGGTGGAGTTCATCGGCTACGGTGGTGGTCGCAGCTTCCCCACTCAGTGGCTGCTATGGAGCAGCGCAGGCTACGCGCATCTTGTGATGGACACGCGCGGGCAAGGCAGCGGTTGGAGCCGCGGCGACACACCCGATCCCGAGCCAGCAGGCAGCAACCCGCATTCGCCTGGATTCATGACGCGGGGCATTCTGAGCCCGCACACCTACTACTACCGTCGCGTCTTCACCGACGCCTGCCGTGCTGTCGAGGCGGCGCAATCACACGACGCAATTGACCCAGAGCGCATTGCGTGCACTGGCAACAGTCAGGGCGGCGGCATCACCATTGCTGTCAGCGGCTTGATGCCGCACGCGGTCAAGGTGGCAATGCCAGATGTGCCGTTCCTGTGTCACTTTCGGCGCGCGGTCACCCTCATTGACAGCAGCCCTTACCTGGAGATTCAAAAGTTTCTCCAGGTTCATCGAGACCGCGTGAGCGACGTCTTCCGCACGTTGAGCTACCACGACGGCGTGAACTTCGCAGCGCGCGCAACGGCGCGCGCGTTGTTCTCGGTTGGGCTGATGGACGAGATCTGCCCGCCGTCCACCGTCTTCGCTGCTTGGAATCACTGGCGAGGTCCGAAGGATATTCGAGTGTACGAGTTCAATCATCACGAAGGAGGCGGGGAGTTCCAAGCGGTTGAGAAAGTGCGATTTTTGCAGTCTGTCTGGTGACGCGCTTGCGATGGGCACTTCTGGGCAAAACGAGGCGAATGAATGCACGGCAAAGCTGCGCAAGGCGCGCGCGCAACTGCGCCGCGTACGCAGCGAGCTTACCGCGGTGCGCGAGATTTTGATCAACGTCAACGCATTCACCGACGCGCGCGCCATACTGGACAACATCGCGCAGACCACCACGCGCATCATGCGCGTGGACTCCACCTCCATCTACCTGCTAGACAACTCCTCGCAACGTCTCATCTTAAAAGCCACCACTGGTTTGTTCCCCAGAGCGGTGGATCACGATTCGTTGGAGATGGGTCAAGGGCTTACTGGCTGGTCAGCTCAACATCGGCAGATGGTGGCGGTGCGCGATGCGCAAGCGGACCCGCGTTTTTACGAGCTGCCCAACACGCGCGAGCGATCGTTCCGTTCGTTGATGGCTGCGCCGTTGGTCAGTCAAGACCGCGTGGTCGGTGCGCTCAACGTGCAAACAGTGCGCCTGCACACATGGACGAAAGGCGAGAAGGAGTTTTTGTTGCTGATCAGCGAGATGGTTGCGGGGATTTTGGAGCGCGCGATCTTGCAGGAGCAGACAGAACACCGGATGCGCGAGCTGCAAGCCGTCGCCGAGGTGAGTCGTGCGGCGATCTCGCCGCTTTACCTGGACGAGATGTTGCGCGTGGTGGCGGAGATGGGTGCTCACGCAGTCGGCGCACGGCACTGCTCCGTCTTGCTGCTGGATGAAACACGCGATGTCTTTGTGCCGCGCGGGGTGTGGGATCAGCGAGGCGACGTAGAAGCCGAGCCGATCTGGTCACGAGATAGCTCGCTGCTGGCGGAATGCTGCGCGTCGCAGAAGCCGCTGATAGCGCAGATAAACGATCACGGGCTGCCAGAGGCGCACACGCGCTGGGCGATCAAGTCTGGCCTATATTGCCTGATCAGTGTGCCCATGATGGTGCGCGACCGCGTGATCGGCTTGCTCAACATGTGGAGTGACAGGCAAACTGCTTTCGCCAAACATCAGATCGAGCTATGCGTGACGCTTGCAAACCAGATCGCGCTTTCCATCGAGAACGCGCACCTGATCGGGAACGCCGCCATCATCAAAGAGATGAATCACCGCGTAAAGAACAATCTGCAGAACGTGGTGATGCTGCTCCAAATGCAGCTTTATGAGATTCAAAACAACCCCAGCGCGGCGCGCGCGCTGCGAGAGAGCATTAGCCGCATCATGAGCATCGCTGCCGTGCACGACGCAATGGCGCAGGAAGGGTTTCGCCTGGTGGACGTGAAGGACGTTGTGACGCGCGTCGTAGGGTTGACTCACGCAAACATGACACGCCCCGATCTAAAACTGAGCATCCACGTGATGGGAGATTCGCTGCGCATGAACTCGCGCGCAGCGACAGCGCTGGCGTTATGCGTCAACGAGCTGGTGCAGAACGCGGTCGAACACGCTTTCGTTGGGCGCAGTCAGGGCACCATCACCGTGAGTTTGGCAAACAAGGGCAACTCGCTAGAGGTTGAAGTGCGCGATAACGGTGTGGGCAGCGACGTTGACCTGTCACAGAGCAACAGCCTCGGGCTGAGCATCGTCAAGACACTAATTCAGGAAGATTTGCGCGGCACGTTCACTTTGGAGAGCACTGCGGAAGGCTCAGTAGCCACGATTCGCGCGCCGTTTAGCTTTGGCTACGCAGAGGCAACATATTGAGATGCTGTCTTGCCGTTGGTGACCAGGGGGCGGCTGGTTGCCTCAATTAAGTGACCATCTCTCAAGCGCAGCACACGGTCCGCAATACCGATCACATCCTCGCTGTGCGTCACCATGATGAGATTTTTACCAGCGCGTCGGGTCAGCGTGTCCAACAGGTCGAGCACCACTTGCCCTGTTTCGTAGTCGAGATTGCCCGTAGGCTCATCCGCCAACACCACGAGGGGGTCGTTGATCAGCGCGCGGGCGATAGCGACACGTTGTTGCTCGCCGCCGCTGAGCTGATCGGGGAAGGCAAACATGCGATGGGTCAGGTTCACCTGCTCCAGCAACGACTGCGCACGCGCGCGCGCTGAGGCGTCGCGCCTGCCGGATAGCTCCAGAGGCAGCATCACGTTTTCGATCACGTTGAGCGTCGGGATCAGGTTAAACGCCTGAAATACAAAGCCGATGTATCTGCGGCGGATCAGCGTGCGCTCGTGATCGCTCAGGCGTGTGATGCAGTGATCGCCCAACCATATCTCGCCTTCTGTAGGGGTGTCAATGCCACCAATCAAGTTGAGCAAGGTGCTTTTGCCGCTGCCGCTCTTACCGAGCAGCACCACAAACTCGCCCTGGCACAATGTCAACGTCACGCTGTGCAACACCACACGACGCGCCTCACCTTCGTCGTACGCTTTCATGACGCGATCCAGGCGGATCACGGGCTGACAATCGCTCATAGTGAATGGGATGCTAACTGCTGGCACTAAGCCGCAGATGAGAGCGGCGCTGGCGCAAAGCCTCATACAGCATCAACGCCGCGCTCGTGGCAACGTTCAGCGAATTGATGCGTCCGAGCATCGGTATGTGGGCGGCAACATCAGACTGGCTCAACCAAAAATCAGACAAGCCATATTTCTCTTCGCCGACCACGATAGCGCAGGAAGCAGTCATCTCCACATGTGTGTATTCGCGCAGCGGAATGCCGGCAAGCGGGTTTGGTGTGGTGGCGATGATGCAGGCGCCGCGCTCACGCAGCCATTGCAGCGCCTCCTGGCTGCTGCATTGTGCCACGGGGACGCTGAACAAGGCGCCCTGAGAAGCGCGCACGACGTTGGGATTGGTCAAGTCCGCCTTTGGGTCGCAAAACAGAAAGGCGTCCGCGCCGACCGCATCGCAGGTGCGCAACATCGCGCCGATGTTGCCAGGTTTCTCCACAGACTCCGCCACCAGCACCAACAACGCGCGGTTCGTCAAAGCAGATAGATGCAGATCAGACAATCGAAAGCGCGGGCGTTCCACCACCGCGAGCCATCCATCAGGACCTTCTCGATACGCCATCTTCTCAAAGACGGCGCGTGTTGTGGTGATGAGCAGTGGCGCTGCGGACTGCACACGGCGCAATAAGCGTTCGTGGGCGTTAGGGCTGTGAGCGGGCTTGAAAAGCTCTGGGCAAACATACACCTCTCGCAGCCGCACACCGCACTCTAGCGCCAACATCAGCGGATCGAATCCCTCGACCAGCATCAAACCTTCCTGCTCACGCTGCTTTCTGTCTTGAAGTGCCACCACGTGCTTCACACGTGGGTTCGTTCGGCTAGTGATGTGCATGTGTCCATGATGTTATCCTATAGGTTCGCGCGCAGCCTGTTCTCCGAACAGCCGCGCGCGAGGTTTTCAGCACACTCTTGCAAAAGCAGGCTTTGAAGTCATGACAGACGCAGAACTACCCCCAGAAGTGCAGACCACGCGCGAACAGATCGCGCGCATCGGCAGATTGCTGTACGAGCGCCGCCTGACAGACGCCGCCGGCGGAAACATCAGCGCGCGCGTCGGCGACTGGATTTGCATCACACCACGCTACAGCGGACAACGCCGCCGATGGCAGCTTGCCCCAGATGACGTGCTGGTGACCGACCCGCAGGGCAACGTCGTCGCTGGCGATGGCGAAATCTCGCGCGAGAGCAAAGTGCATTTGCGCCTGTATGCAGATTATCCTGAAGGCAGAGCTGTCATTCACGCGCACCCTCAACATGTGTTGGTCTTCTGCGTGGCGAGACAACCTATCGTGCCTGTGTTGGAGGCAACGCTGAAGTTTGGGGTGGTGAATGTAACACCGTTTGCTCCCGCGCACAGCAGCAAGCTGGCTGATTTCGTTTCAGAAGCGCTGCGCGGACAGGAGGCGCGGATGCAGAAACAAGCAGCAGCTGTGATCGCCCCATGGCACGGCATCTTCTGCGTGGGGCGCGACCTGGATAGCGTCTTCGACGCGGTCGAGCGCATTGACACAAACGCAAGGCTGATCCTAATGGCGCGCGCTGGATTCGGCGATGCGGCGCTGGAGGCGTCTCGGCGTGCGCTGCTCGAATCTGTTGAGCAGTGGAGCAAGGGATAAAGGCTGCTTTGATTTGCGTTTACACTTTTCTCGCTTATGGCGACCGTTTGGATCCCTGCACTGCTGCGCAAGTTCACACAGGGGGCAGCAACTGTGCAAGCCGAGGGCAGCACAGTGGGTGAACTGATAGACAATCTGGAACAGCGCTACCCTGGCATCAAGGCGCGCTTGCTCGCTGGCGAGCAACTGAAGCCGACTATCGCCTTGGTGGTGGACGGCGAAACCAGCAAACAAGGGCTGCGCCACCCCGTGCAAGACTCCAGCGAAGTGCACTTTGTGCCCGCCGTCAGCGGCGGCTGACATCACACGTAAACCTGATGACCGAGATACCCCAAAAAACCCGCGCCATACCCGAAGCTGAGCCTCGCAAGGCGCCAGACAAACGCGCGATACTTTCGCTGGCGCTGGCGGTTGCGATCAGCGTCGGTGTGTTCGTCATCACGACACACTTCCGCGACGTGCTCAGCACACTGCGCGGGCTTGGTCTGCTTGGGGTTTTTGTGTTGAGCTTTCTCGGCAACGCCACCGTGCTGGTGCCGGCGCCGGCGTTCGTGATTGCTTGCGCCAGCGGACCGCTGTATGGTGTCGTCTCAAGCGGGGTGGTTGCCGGCATCGGCTCATCGCTGGGCGAAGTCACGGGCTACTTGGCGGGATACGGCGGCGGCGCGTTCATTCCTCACAGCAAGACCTACCAAAAGTTGCGTCAGCTTGTGGAAAGATTTGGGGGATGGATCATCTTTGCGCTATCCTTGTTGCCCAATCCGCTTTTTGATGTGGGCGGCGCCATTGCTGGCGCGCTCAAAATGCCGCTGTGGATTTTCTTCCTCGCCACCGCAGGCGGCAAAGTGATGCGCATGCTCATCATCGCCTGGGCATGCGCAAACGGAATGCACTGGATAGGTGGAGCTTTACAGCAGTAGAACTTCTTTATCATTGCACTTGCGATGATTCAGCATCTGCACTTTGACGACATCCACTTAACCACCCAACACGACGCAGACCAGCCCTACATCCTCGCAGGCAAACGCGCTTACGCGATCGGCATGATGAGCGGCGCCACGCCACGTGTTGGCGACGAGCATCTGGTGGGCGAGATGGGCGGGCTGTGGGCGCAACCATTCAAGATGCTCGACAGTTGGGGCGCTTACATCAACGGAGAACTCGGCGAGGTGATCGAGTTCAAAGGGATGTTCTGGGGGATCGAGCGCGTGAAGCACGTGGGCAGCTTGATCGTTCGAGAAACCGAGTGGGTGGACGAAGAAGAGCCAGCTTTCTTCGCCCTGGTGACCGTCGCGAATCCCGCAAACCACGCGCAGCAAGTCCACATCGCATATCACGCCATACCCCATCTGCGCCCGTGCTGGATGAGCACCCTGCTGAGCGGCAAAACCATCACACGTGAAAGCGCCACCGCGCTGATCGCGTTTGATTCAGCGCATCCAGAGCGGGCAGTGGCAATGGTGGCGGAAGGCGGCTTGCGCCAAAGCGTGACGCTTGAACCGGGCAGTGAGTTCACCATGCGCGTCGTGGCATGTGCCACGCGGTCTGGTGGCGAACACTGGGCGCACAAGCACGCGCGACAACTGCTGCAAGACATGCACGCACGACAGGCTCATAAGCGGCAGGCATACCATCTCGCTTCGAGACCAGACCGTCAACACGAAGACGGGTTGGAAAGCGCCTATCGTTGCGCGCTGCTCAACATCAAGCTGCTGGAAGCAGATTTTGACATCGGGCATTACCCGATAGCTGGACTGCCAGAGTACCCCAACCTGTTCGGCTGCGACGTGGCATATAGCGTCGGTGGGCTGTGCATGGCTGGGCGTAGTGACCTGGCGATGGACGCGCTGCGCGCGCTGCGACAGGTCATGCTGCGGCAGTGCGGTCGAACGCCGCACGAAGTGCTGCCCGACGGCAATATCTTCCACGCTGGCAACACCCAAGAGACACCCCAGTTTGTGAGCGCCGTGCGGCGCGTCGCCGACCTGATCGAGGACACCGGCACGTTCGCCAGAGAAATGTACGCCGCCTGCCGTGCTGGCATGTTAAACTACCTGCGCGGCGCGTTCACCATGCCCCATTCACACTTCCCAGATTACCCCTTTGGCAACGCGATGGTCGAACGCGAGGGCATGGCGCCACTCAAGCTGGACACAGTCTGCTACACCTGGCGCGCGCTTCACGACCTGGCGCACCTCGCCGAGCAACTGCAAGCAACCGACGACACCTTCGACTACGCAGCCGACGCCGCCCAAGCGCGCGACTGGGCAGATCGCATCGCCGCCCGCTTTGAAAACGACTGGTGGATTGAGCGCGCCGGGCTTTATGCCGATTCGCTCGACTGGGACGGACGCCAACAGCTCGACAGGCACTGGACGCAAATCGTGCCGCTGGAAGTAGGACTGGCACACCCAGAACACGCCCGACAGGTGCTAGACACCATCATCGGCTCGTGGTTAAACGAGCACGGGATGCCGCACACGTTGAACGTGGACGAGCGCGTGTGGACACTGCCGACCGCACTTGTGGCAAAAGTGGCTGCTGCTTGGGGCTACCGTGAAGTTGCCGAGCGCCTGCTGCACAACATTGCCTCTACGATCATGGGCAGCGGTCAACTCGGCATGTTCAAAGAGCTTATCCCGCACGGGCTGTGTTTCATTCAGCTTTGGTCAGCAGCGCTGTTTGTGGAAGTGTACGAAATGCTCCAAAACTGAAATTGCTTCAGGTAGAAGATGAAGACCTTTCAAGACTTGATTTTGACCCTGCAAAACTTCTGGGCATCGCACGGATGCCTGATCTGGCAACCACACAACCAGGTGGTTGGCGCAGGGACAATGAACCCAGCCACCTTTCTGCGCGTGCTAGGTCCAGAGCCGTGGCGGGCAGCCTACGTCGAGCCATCCGTGCGACCCGACGACGGGCGATTCGGTCAAAACCCCAACCGCCTATACACGCACACTCAGTTTCAAGTCATCCTAAAGCCATCTCCAGAGCGCTCACAAGAGCTATACCTGGAAAGCCTGCGCGCCATCGGCGTCGACCTGGGCGCGCATGACATTCGATTCGTTGAGGACAACTGGACGCAGCCAACCATCGGCGCATGGGGGCTTGGCTGGGAAGTGTGGTTAGATGGGCTGGAGATCACCCAATACACCTACTTTCAACAAGTGGGCGGTGTCACGCTGGACCCCACCTGCCTGGAGATCACCTATGGCTTGGAGCGGATCGCGATGGCGCTACAAGGCGTGCGGCGCGTCTTTGACCTACGCTGGGATGCGCATCGGTCGTATGGCGATGTGCGCCTGAGCGATGAGCAGGAGCGCAGCACGTACGCCTTCCACGTCGCCGACGTCGCCACCTTACAAACACTGTTTGAGCATTATGAGCGCGAATGCCGCCGCGCGTTGGAGCAGAAGCTGGTGCTGCCGGCGCATGACTATGTGCTGCAATGCTCGCACACGTTTAACCTGCTGGACACACGCGGCGCCATCGGAGTGACCGAGCGGCAGCGCTTCATCGCGCGAATGCGCGACCTCGCCCGCGAGGTGGCGCTGGTGTACATCGCACAGCGCGAAGCGCTCGGTTTTCCCTGGCTGACGGCAGAAAGCGCGCCAAAGTCGCTGGATCAGGTGGAAGACACACTGGACACGCCACCCGCCCCAGAAGCGCCAGCCGCGCTGCTGGTGGAGTTAGGCGTTGAAGAGCTGCCCGCCAGCGACGTGCCGATGTGTGAATCGCAACTGCGCGACCACTTGATCCGCGCGCTGGACGAGGCGCGCATCACACACGGCGCACCAATCACCTTCGCCACTCCGCGGCGAGTCGCTGTGCTCGTTCCAGACGTCGCCCCGCGCCAACAAGACGTGGACACATGGGTCAAAGGACCTCCAGCGCGCGCTGCGTTCGACAGTCAGGGCAACCCCACACAGGCTGCGATCGGGTTCGCACGGCGGCTTGGGCTGAGCGCCGACCAACTCGTGGTCAAGGAAGACGCCAGCGGCGCATACGTGTACGGGCGACAGTTTCAACGCGGCGCAAGCACACTCATGCTGCTGCAAACGCTCATCCCTCGCGCGCTTGAGCAGATCAACTTTGAAAAAACCATGCGCTGGAACGCCAGCAACGTCGCCTTCGCCAGACCGATCAACTGGATCGTGGCATTGCTGGGCGAGCACCTTGTGCCAGTGCAGTTTGCTGGTGTGCGCAGCAACCGCACAAGCTGGGGATCGCGAGGCGAAGGTTCCCCCCGCTTCGACATCGCGCGAGCCGAAGACTACCCCGCCTTACTCCAAAGACACCACATCATCGGCGACGCTGCCGCGCGCAAAGCCGAGATTCGCCGACAGGCACAAGCGCTGGCAGCACAGGTCGGCGCGCAGATCAGCCCAGATGAGGAACTACTGGAAGAAGTGACGCACCTGGTCGAGCAGCCTGCGGCGATCCTGTGCAGCTTCCCAGAGGAATACCTGGCTTTGCCCGCGCCAGTGCTGATCAGCGTGATGCGCAAAAAGCAGCGCTACTTCACGTTGCTGCGCGCTGATGCGCCTGATCGCTTGCTGCCTTTCTTCATCACCGTGCGCAACGGACCGCCTGAGCACAGCGAGCTAGTGCGCAAGGGCAACGAAGACGTGGTGAACGCCCGCTTCGCCGACGCGGCTTACTTTTATCACGAAGACCTGCAAAAGCCGCTGTCAGCATACCTGCCGCGTCTGGACACGATCACCTTTCAGGCAAAGCTCGGCAGCATCGGCGACAAAGTGCGACGCATCGAGCAGCTCACCGCACGGTTGGCGGACCTGATGCAGATCACCAACCCTCACCTGCGCCAGATCGCGCTCAAAGCGGCGCGGCTGTGCAAGGCTGACCTGGCAACGCAGATGGTCATCGAGATCACCGCGCTGCACGGCGTGATGGGGCGCGAGTATCACCTCCAGACCTCTTCGGATGGCGACCGCCAGGCTGTAGCGGAGGCGATCTTCGAGCACCTGCTGCCGCGCTTCGCTGGCGATGCCACGCCGCAAACTGTGCCTGGTCTGCTGGTGGGGTTGGCAGATCGGCTGGATAGCCTGGCTGGGTTGTTTGCCGCAGGCGCAGCACCCAAAGGCAACGCCGACCCCTTCGCACTGCGCCGCACAGCGATTGGGCTGATCCAGTGCCTGATCGCGCACAATCAGGATTTCTCGTTGCTGGAAGGGCTGCGGCTGGCGGGCAGCCTCTTGCCCATCCCCTGCAGCGAAGAGACGCTTCACGCCGCGCACGCTTTCATCCTGGAACGCGAGCGCCAAAGCTTCCTTGAGGAGGGCGTTCGCTATGATGTGGTGGAAGCCATCTTGAGCGCGCAAGGCGATAACCCCGCTCGCGCACATCGCAACCTTGTTCAGCTCAACCAGGCGGTGCAACGCGAGGACTGGTCAGCGATTCTCACGGCGTACGCGCGCTGCGCGCGCATCGTGCGCGGGCAGACCATCAACATCACGGCTGGCACGGCGGACAACGCGCCAGCCGCCCAGGCGCTGCAAGCAGCGATACAAACGCAACCCACGCCGCATGACGTGAACACGCTTGTGGCAGCGCTGGAGCGGCTGATGCAGCCCATCAACGCCTTCTTCGACAACGTGATGGTGATGGCAGAAGACGAAGCACTGCGCAACAGCCGCCTCGCGCTGGTCGCCCAAGTGGTGCACCTGGCACAAGGCATCGCCGACCTCAGCAAGTTGGAGGGATTCTAAAGACATGTCCGACGCAGACTACCGCTCAGAAGAAGAGCGACTGAGCCGCTGGCTCGAGGAGCGGCACAAACAATCGCTGCGAGAGAACATGCAGCGCGGCACACAGCTTCTCGCAGAAGGCAAACCCCTGGAGGCACTGCCTCTGCTGCAACGCGCACACCGATTAAAGCCCGACGACCCAGATATTGCGCTCAATCTCAGCGGAGCATACATCCTGGCTGGCAAGCACCGCCACGCCATCCCCATCCTGGAGGCAGCCGTGCAACACTTTCCGCGCAACGCCCGCTTGTGGATCAATCTCGGCGCGGCGTATCTGGGCAACCCCGTCACAGCGACGGAGGAACGCCAAATGCGCGCGCTGGAAGCCTTTCAGCGCGCGCTGGAGATTGACCCGCTTGCGCACAGCGTGGCTTACAACATCGGCTTGATCCACCGCGACCGCGGCGAGATCACAATGGCTATCGCCGCGTTCCGCCGCGCGGTGCTGGCGGACCCCTCCGACCACGACGCCCGAATGCTGCTGGCGCAACTGGAACAGCTCATCTCTTGATGCGAAGAGCTACCAGATCCGCGTTGCGAAAGGCACAATTCGATTAACATGGACCCCATGAAGCTTTCAGGGAAAATCGCGCTGGTCACGGGCGCTGCACACCGCGTGGGCAGGGAGATCGCGCTGGCGCTGGCGCGCGAAGGCGCAGACATCGTGCTGCACTATGGGCGCAGCGCAGCAGCCGCGCAGGCGACCGCACAAGAGATCGCGCGCCTGGGACGTCGCGTGATGTTGCATCAAGCAGACCTGGGCAACTGGGACGCCGCAGTGGAGCTGGGTAAAGCTGCACTGGCGCACTTCGGGCGCGTGGACGTGCTGATCAACAGCGCGTCGAGCTTCGTGCCAAATGACTACTTCTCAACCAGCGAGGCAGATTTTGACCAGGCGTTCAACGTGAACATCAAGGGACCCTTTGCACTCAGCCAGGTGATCGCGCAGGCGATGATCGCAGGCGACGGCGGCACGATTGTCAACATCGTGGACGAGGGCGCCTTTTACCCGTGGCGCAAGTATGTGGCGCACGGGCTATCGAAAGCAGCGCTGCTCGCCCTGACCCGGTCGCAGGCGCTCAATCTCGGTCCGAAAGTGCGCGTCAACGCAGTGTGCCCCGGACCAGTGCTCAAGCCGCCCGACTATTCCGACGCGGAATGGGAAGCGCTGCGCGAGACCAACCCCCTGCGCGCGCTGGGCAGCGCTGAGCAAGTCGCTGAGACGGTGCTCTTCCTGGTCACCGGACCGACGTTCATCAACGGCGACTGCATCATGCTGGATGGCGGGCGCATGTGGCAGCACCAATAGCGCAGCCACACTAGCTTTACAACTTGGAGAGGCTATGGAACTGGAGAGACTTACCAGCCTAGTGCAATATCTGGACGAGGAGCGCCGTAAGGACCGCGCGCTGATCGCCCAACTACAAGAGCGCATGGACAGCATGGCGCGCGAGCTGGAGGCGCGCGCCCGCATCATTCAGGCGACAGAAGCGGCGATCAACGAGCTGCGCGTGCAGCTCACCCGCGCGATGGGCTGGACATCCGCCACAGAGCAACTGCGCGCCGAGTTGCTGCAGGTGATCGAGCGAAACGAAGAGCAACGCGCCAAGTCCGAGCGCGAGATGATCCGCAATCGGCAAATTGAATTTGAGTCCGTCACGCGCCAACTGAGCGAGCTAAAGAAAGAAGTCAAAGCCCACGCGCGCTATGCAGATGAGCTGGAGGCGCGCCGCAGCGAGAGCGCTCGCCTGAACGAAAACTTGAGCCGTCTGCAAGCCCAAGTGCTGGAGATTGACCGGCGCCTGGAGCTACCCGGCACGCAAATCTCATATATCGAAGAACAACGCCGCCAGGACGCCAAGCGCATCAACGCGCTGGAACAAGAGACCAGCGCCATCAAGCGCCAGATCGAGACGTTCCCGCCGCGCCTCTTGTTGCTGGACGAGGCAGTTCGTCGCAAGCACACGGAGATCGAGGAAGCCGTGCGCACGCTGGAGGCGCAGAGCCAACTGATCGAGAATCAGCGCGTGGCGTTTGTCCAACATGAACGACAAATCGCGGAATACAAAGAGGCGATGGAAAAGATCAAAGCGCGCGCCGATGAACTCTCACAGCAAATCACCGGATACGTTCAGATGCGCGAGGAAGTCAAACGCGAGATCGTTCACCTGAAAGACTTTGAAGAGCGCATTGAGGCGCGCATTCACGAGCTGTTTGAGCTACAACGCGACGCTGAGATCCGCGTGCAGCGCAACTACGAGGCGTTTCAAGCAAAGCTGGAGAAGAGCTGGAGCACATTTGCGACGGAACAGCAGGAAATGTGGCACGAGCGCGATCGGCGCATCGCGCAATATGAGCCGCGGCTGTCTGTGCTGGAGGAGGAACTGCCTCGCCTGCAACCCCAAATCTCCGCCATTTACGAGATGCTAGATTCGTTTAGCAAAGCGCTGTTCTCCTTCTCGCGCGACTGGCTCGGCGAGGCTGGTCAACGGTTGGACCGGGCTAAGCTCAACGTTGCCTCGGACATTAAGCTTTCCCGCCGCCAACGCCGCAAGATGCAGGCACAAGTAGAGAAGCAAGCGCCGGATTCGGCTGAGCCAGGCGCATCTGCCGATGCGGACCTGGTGACGTAGCCTGTCACGATGGCTGAGGCTGCTGCAATAGCTGAAGCTCGCCAAAGCCGCCGTCTCGCCCTTCGCTGCCTTCGGTGAGGCTCAGCTATCGGAGTTAAGGCGCGGCAGGACAGGACACCTCAGACGCCAACACCACCACCAGGTCACCCTGCAAGCGCACACGCCACATCACCTCGCGGTCCGAGCCCGCCATCGCGCGTGCCTCGAAGGGCAGGCGTGCGATCACACGACTGTTGGGCGAAAGTGTCGTGCGAACGGGAACTGCCAACAGGTTGGGCGTCACTGGCGCCTCAGCCACTGCTTCGGCGACGCTCACCGCCACACGCAACGGCACCGCGCGAAAGCTGCCCTGTCCCTGCGTCTCGCTGATGGTCACACGCGCCGGCAGCTCAGACCGAGCCACTTCAGAGAAGAGCGACATTGGCTGGTGCCAGCCCAGCGCAGCGAATCCCTCATGGGTGGGCGCTACACCGCGCAGCGCCATTAACCACGGCAGCAGCGCGCCCGGCTGATACAAGCCCTGAGTGGCGCGGTTTAACAGCGGCGCGTCAGGGTCATCGCGCAGCGTCTCCCAGTCTGCGTCCAGCGCAGCAGGGTTGAAGTAAGGCAGGCTGCCCAACGCATGGAGTTCGCCACTGCGCCAATCAAGCGCGACCACCGCGCCGCGCGGCGCGTCATGTGCTGAGCAGCGCGACATGCTGCGCAATTCGCCGAGCAAGCGGCGCTGCAGGGACAAGTCCAGCGTCAGTGTGATCGGTGCGCCCGCTTGAAGTTGGTGCATCCATTCTTGCCACCAGGTGCGTGAGCCGCGCAGCGTGTTGTCCGCAAATGCTTCAGCTCCTGCCAGCCCATAACGCAGGGAATAGTAGCCCACCACATGCGCTGCTTCCGGAGCTGGATATGACCGCGTGTAAACATGGCTAGGGGGTGTTGTCGCACAGGGCGTCATCGGCGGCGCGTTGTTGTAGCAGGCGCTATATGCCAGCAACTCCGAATGGCGGTCGTAGATCGCCCCGCGAAAGATCGCGCGCTCGGCAGCGATGCGGCGCGGGTTATCTTCACGGGCGCGGAGCGACGGCGCTGCAAGCAGACTCCATGCCAGCAGCGCTGTGGTGAGCACAGCAACACCGCCGAGCATCGCACTCGCCAACATTCGCGCAGCGCGACACAGTCGCTCCGGTTGCAGCACGACGACAGCTGGCTCAGCGCGTTCGGCGGAGAGCGCGACTACCAGCGCAACGCCGAGCCAGTTCACCAGCAGCGAAGTGCCTCCGTAGCTGATGAACGGAAGCGTCACACCCGTGATCGGCAGCACAGCCATGTTGCCGCCCAGGATCACCAGCATCTGCAAACCCATCGAGAGCGCGATACCGCCGGCGAGCAAGCTGGCGTATGCCGACGCAGCGCGCAGGCTCACGCGCCACATCCGCACCAGCAAAGCCCCCAGCGCAATCAGCACCACCACGCCTCCCAGCGCGCCCATCTCCTCCACGATCATCACGAAGGGGAAGTCCGTGTGAACCGCCGGCACATAATCGGGGCTGCCTTGTCCGATGCCTCTGCCAAACAAGCCGCCTTCAGCCAGCGCGATTAACGACTGGCTGATCTGGAAAGAAGCGCCGCGCGGATCCAGCCATGGGTTGACCCAGATGGCGATGCGCTGCATCACGCGCGGGGAGAGCAGTGCCGCAAGGCTCATCGCGCCAACAAGCGCCAACAACGCGATCACAATCCAGCGCACATGACCACCCGCCAGCAGGAGCATCCCCAGCGCAGAAAGCGCCAGCAGTGAAGCGGCGCCCAAGTCCTGCTGTGCGAGCAGCAACACACCCGAAAGCGCAACCACAAGCGCCGCCACGCCCAGCGCAGTTCTATCGGCGATAGCTGGCGACTGCCTCGTCAATTGGAAGCCAGGGGCGAAATGAGCAGCAAGAAACGCCACCAGGCACAGCCGCACCAGTTCTGAGGGTTGCACAAACAGTGTTCCGCCCAGGTTCAACCACAGGCGCGGTCCGCTGCTGGATGGGTTCACGCCAAACATCAGCGTAGCGGCAAGCAGCATCAGCGCCACTGCAAGCCAGATGTATTTGAAACGCCGCAGCCAGTACAGCTCTCGCTGACGCAGCGCAACGACAACACAGAAGGCGATGCCCGCGAAGAGCACCCACAGCATCTGGCGAGGCAGAAAATTGGGCGCTGTGCGGCTCAGCGCGATCAGCCCGACGGATGTCAGCAACAACGCCAGCGGGAAAATCAGTCGGTCCCGATCAGGGGCAAAGCGACGCAGCCACCACTGCCCAAGCAGGGCAATCGCGCTCATCAGCATGGCTGGCAGCAAGAGCAGCAGTTGCGCCCGCTGCAAAGCAAGTGAAAGCGCGCTGATCCAGGCGATGAACAGCGCCAGCGCAATCAACAGCCCATCGGGGCTTTTGTTCAAAAAAAGCAGCGCTCGCAGCACATGCGCGCTCAGGGAACTCACAGCGCGTCGGGTCGTGTCAGCCAACATTCGCCTCACGATGAGGAGCACAGCGCCTGCTGGAGACGTTGCTGGCGCGCCGCGAGTGGGAGGGATTCTCCGCGCACCATCTGCTCAAGCAATTCACTCAGCGCAGCATTCACAGGCGTCGGCACGTTGACACGCTGCCCCCAGAAAACCACAGCGCCGTTGAGTGCGCCCACCTCGGAGCGCCCGCTGCCTCGCACCACATCGTCATGCAGAGACGGGCGCTTATCGCCTCGCGCGCGGGCAAAGAAGCGGCGCAGCACCATTCGCAACGCCGCATCTGGCAGCCAGCGCAGCGCCAGTGCAAACCAGGCGGCGGGCGCACCAGGCAAGTTCACAGGCTGCACCCCGAGCGCGCGCACGACATGCTCCGCTTCCCTTAACGCGCGCAGCTCAACGTTGACACCCAGCGGGTCGCGCAACAATGTCGGCACATCGCAGCCCAGCACTGCCCCCGAGGCATTCCCCACCAAGTTGAGCAGTAACTTCGACCACTTCATCGCCTGCCAATCGGTGTAGGTGCGCACGTGCCAGGAGGCAATGCTGCGCAGCGCGTTCAGCAGTGCGCTTCCGCGCTGATCAGCGCGGTGGAGCAACGCCAAGCCTACGCCGCCTCGCCGCCGCTGTACGTGCACACGGGTTTTGCCGTCCAGCGCCAGCGGGACAGTCAGCGTGCCTGCGATCACGCGCACTTCACCCAGCGCGTCTGCTGCGACAACTTCGCTGCCAATACCATTTTGGAACGTCACGACGCGCGTGTGTGATGCCAACGCCCTGGCGCGCTGTATCTCTTGACATGCAGCCTGCACGTCATATGCCTTGACACACAACAGCACTACATCCTGCCCAGGCGGGGCGTCTTCCACGCGGGTCACCACATTCGCCGCCGAGATATGCAGAGAGCGCCCATCGGGCTGTTGGACGACAAGTCCATTCTGGCGCAACAAAGTGGCGACTGGCGGGCGCGCCACCCAGGTGACTTCATGACCTGACTGTTGCGCGCCCGAGCCAAGCCACAAGCCTACTGCCCCCGCACCCACAACGACGATTCGCACGACAGGCGAATCATACGCGCGCGCGCAATTGCTCGCGCAACTGTTGCTGTCGTTCGACGAAGGTGAGCACTGCGAAGGCTTCCTGGATGTCTTCAATGCCGACTAGACCGAGATAATCATTGCCGTCAAACACTGCCACGACCCGTGTGCCATTTTCTGCCATGACGTTGCGCACCTCGTCCAGAGACTGATTCGCCTGCACCCGCAAAATCTCGCGGTTCATGATCTCGGTCACATAGCAGTCGTCAGCGCGGCTCGCTAGTGCGCGCATCACATCTTCGCGCGTGACGATGCCAATGATGCGGCTGCCTTGCATCACCGCAAAGTCGGGCTGATAGCTGGTGAGCAGGTAATCCACCACGCGCCCGATGCGGTCACCGACTTCCAGGCTAAGCGCATGTCGGTTGTAAGCATCGCCCACGCGCTTAGTGCGCAGCACGGTCTTGGACATCGCCTGGGCGTTTTCCTGTCCTGCGCCGAAGAAGATGAACACTGCAATCAGCATCAGGATGAAGTTGCCCGAGATGAAGCCGAGCAAGCCCAGACCAATCGCTGCAATTTGACCAATCGTGGCGGCAATGCGCGTGGCGCGCGGGAAGCCCATGAACGCCGCTAGGATCGCGCGCAGCACACGCCCACCGTCCAGCGGGAAGGCGGGGATCATGTTGAACGCCACCAGTGTGATATTCGCCGCCATCAACCACAGCAGCAGCGCTTCGAGCGACGGGCGCATCAGCAGATCGCCCAACATCCCACGACCGTCGAGCAGCAGTGCGCGCAACGTCGCGCCATTCACGAAGAACAGCACGATGGCGATCACCACGTTCACCGCAGGACCTGCCAGCGCGATCACCAGCTCGTGCAGAGGTTTTTCCGGATTCTTGCTGATCAATGCGACGCCGCCGAGCGGCAACAACACAATTTCGCGCACGGGGATGCCGAAGAATTGCGCCGCGATACTGTGACCCAGCTCGTGCAGCGTGACGCAGGTGAAAAGCAGGATCATCAGCACCACGCCGAACAGCGCGCCGTCCGCCGGGTTATCAGGCGTGCTGCCAGACCATTGCAAAGCTCCCAGCAACAAGATGAGGAAGAAAGTGACGTGAACCTTAATGTCTATGCCGCGCACGCGGGCAATGCGAAAGGACCAGTTCAATGCAAGACCTCCTCTGTTGAAGTGCTACATCTCTTTGACCTGTGCCAGTCCACAAGATGCGCTTTGAAGAGCGTAAGACAAAGTTGTGAACGACGACAAAGCGCCATCGCTCCTTCACAGCGAAACCTGATAAGGGTGCAATAGTTCGAGCAGGCGGCCAGGCACGCGCCCAGTGATGAGCACGCTGCGCTCCTCTGGCAACTCGCTCTCGACCACACCCTCGCGCCGCAACAGCGACATCACATCGCCAGCCGCGTAGGGCAAGCGCACGGAGATGGGGACCAGGCGCTCGAACAACACCGCCTCCACTTCAGTCAGCAACGCATCTATGTTCAACCGATGCAATGCCGAGATAAAAATGCCTTCGCTCAGTAGCCCGCTGGCTGCGCGCCGCTTAGCAGGCTCGTCCAGGCGATCAGACTTGTTCAGCGCGATGACCATCGGCTTGCTGCTGGCGCCAAGCTCGGTGAGCGTCTCCAGCACTGTCTGCGCTTGCTCTGATGCGTAGGGATGTGAAATGTCCACCACGTGGAGCACAGCATCCGCTTCGGTGATCTCCTCCAGCGTCGCACGAAAGGCGGCGATAAGCTGCATAGGCAACTTTTGGATGAAGCCCACTGTATCAGTGAACAACACTTGATGCCCGCGCGGTAAGCGCACCCGTCGCGTGGTCGGGTCAAGCGTTGCAAAGAGTTTGTCCTCTGCCAGCACATCGGCTTTGGCAATGGCGTTCAGCAAGGTGGACTTGCCAGCGTTCGTGTAGCCCACAATGGCGACGACCGGCACCTCGCTGCGCTTACGATGCGCACGCGCCGCCGCACGCTGACGGCGCACCTCCTCCAGCTCGCGTTTGAGCCGGTGGATGCGCTCCTCGATGCGGCGTCGGTCCACCTCGAGCTGTGTCTCACCAGGACCGCGCAGCCCTACGCCACCAGTGCCGCTGCGCCCGGCACCACCACCTGCCTGACGCGCCAGGTGCGTCCACTGACGGGTGAGGCGCGGCTTGCGATACTCGTATTGCGCCAACTCCACCTGCAGCGCGCCTTCGCGTGTGCGCGCGTGTTGTGCGAAGATGTCCAGGATCAGTGCAGCGCGGTCAATCACCATGACCTTCTCGCCGAGCGCCTCCTCCAGCTCGCGCTGATGGCGCGGCGAAAGCACGTCGTCAAACACAAGCACGTTGAAGTCCAGCGTGCGCTGCCAGGCGACGATCTCCTCCAGTTTGCCAGGTCCGATAAACGTGTTTGGATTTGGGCGCGGCAGAATCTGGTAGGTCTGTCCAACCACCTCCAAGCCAGCCGTCTGGCACAGGAGTGCCAGCTCCTCCAGGGATGCGGAAAGCGTCAGATGCGCGTTTTCGGAGCGCCAGCCTGGCTCGCGAATCTCAACGCCAACCAGAAATGCGCGCTGCTTTTCAGGTTCTGTCTCGTATCGCATGAAAGCTCGGCAAATCGGAACAGCGGCTTCGTAGGGGACAAGCCCGCTCCGCCCTAGATGATACGCCATCCCGAAGACTTTCGCTGGGCACAGTGAGAGGCGGCTTCAGGCGACAGCGCACGAGTTCGCGGCTCTCCTATAATCCTTGCACACTGGAGGCATGACCAGCTCGACAGCCCAGACCGACCTGGCAAACACTCGTGAGGCGCTCGCGCGCATCCGCAACTTTTGCATCATCGCGCACGTCGATCACGGCAAGAGCACCCTCGCAGACCGCCTGCTGGAGTTCACCGGCACGGTCAGCAAGCGAGAGATGCAGGAACAGTTGTTGGACTCAATGGAGTTGGAACGCGAGAAAGGCGTGACGATCAAAGCGAGCGCTGTGCGGATGTCCTATCGCGCGCTTGACGGCAACGAATACGAGATGAACCTGATTGACACGCCAGGTCACGTGGACTTCACCTACGAGGTCAGCCGCGCGCTCAACGCCTGCGAAGGGGCGCTGCTGGTGGTGGATGCCTCACAAGGGATCGAGGCGCAGACACTGGCGAACCTGTATCTGGCGCTCGATGCTGGGTTGCACATCATCCCCGTCATCAACAAGATTGACCTGCCTCACGCGCGACCCGACGAGGTGGCGCAGGAAGTGGGCAACTTGCTGGGCGATGACCCTCAGCGTGTGTTGCGCATCTCGGCGAAAGAGGGCATCGGCATTCAGGAACTGCTGGAGCGCATCGTCCAGGAGGTGCCACCACCCAAAGGTGATGGAGATGCGCCGCTGCAAGCGCTGATCTTTGATTCTCACTACGACCCCTACAAAGGCGTGATCGCGTATGTGCGCATCATGAACGGCAGCGTGGGGCAGAAAACCAGGCTGCGCATGGCAGCCACTGGCGCCACTACCGAGCCACTCGAGATCGGAGTCTTCACCCCGCGCATGACGCCAACAGGTTGTCTGCGCGTGGGAGAAGTGGGCTACATCGCCACTGGGCTAAAAAGCGTGCGCGAATGCCGTGTGGGCGACACCATGCTCGACGCTGCCAAGCCAGCCGAGCCGCTGCGGGGCTACAAGCCCGCCAAGCCGATGGTCTTCGCCAGCATCTTCCCCACCTATGCAGACGACTACGCACTCCTGCGCGACGCGCTGGAGAAGCTTCAGCTCAACGACGCCTCGCTCACATTCGAACCAGAAAACAGCTCCGCGTTAGGCTTCGGCTTCCGCGTGGGCTTTTTGGGGCTGTTCCACATGGAGATCATCCAGGAGCGGCTGGAGCGAGAATACAACCTCGATGTGGTAATCACTGCCCCCAGCGTGGAGTACGAAGCGGTGCTCAGCGACGGCGAAGTGATCAAAGTGGACCGACCCGCCGACATGCCGGACCCCTCGCGGGTGCGCGAGATGCGCGAGCCGTGGATGAAGATTGAAATCTTCACGCCGACGGAATACATCGGTCCGATCATGGAGCTGGTGACAAAGCGGCGCGGCGTGAGCGAGTCTATGGAATATCTTGACGCGAATCGCGTCGTGCTCAGGTACTCGATGCCGCTGGCGGAGCTGATCGTGGATTTTTACGACCGATTGAAGAGCATCTCCAAAGGTTACGCCTCGCTGGATTACCAATTCGACAGCTATCGCCCTGGCAATCTGGTCAAACTGGACATCCTCATCAACGGCGAGCCGCTGGACAGCATGGCGATGATCACCCACCGCGACGACGCCCAGCGGCGAGGGGCGGCGTTGTGCAAGAAGATCAAAGACGCCATCCCTCGCCAGATGTTCGAGGTGCCCATCCAGGCAGCGATTGGCGGCAAGATCATCGCCCGCGAGACCAAGCCGGCGCTCCGAAAGGACGTGCTGGCGAAGTGCTACGGCGGCGACATCACCCGCAAGCGCAAGCTGCTCGAAAAGCAAAAGGAGGGCAAGAAGCGCATGAAGATGTTCGGCACGGTGGAGATACCCCAAGAAGCCTTCATGGCAATGCTACGACTGGAGGAGTGAAGTAAGCCATCAGTTCCACTCAACCATCCAGAACACGTCCTGATGCATCTCAGCACACTTCGCGCCAAACTGGACAGACTCGACGAGCAAATCGTCGCCCGGCTCAAGGATAGGTCGTGGTTTGCGTTGAACGAGGCTGTTTATCAACCGGGCGCAGTTGCTATCGCTGGGCGACCAGACATCTCGCTGATGGAGTGGTCACTTGAAGGGCTGGAGCAATACCACGCTTCGCTCGGCAGGTACGACGTTCCCGACCAGCAGCCGCTGCTTCACCAGCAGCGCAGCCCGTCGCCAGTGCAGCGTCGCATCGAGCACGTGCAGTTGCCGGTGATCGAAGCTCCACCGCGCGATCAGCTCATTCAGTTTTACACCAATCTGGTGCGCGATTTGTGTCGCCCTGGTGACGAGCCACAGTACTACGGCGAAACTGTTTACACCGACGCCGATCTGCTTTCGCGGATCAACGAGCGCATCTACTTGGGCGCCTTCATCGCTTACTCCAAGCTGCAAGCCAACCCCAGCATCGTGGCGCTGGCGGAAGACCCCACAGCCTTGCGTGCCGCGCTCCACGATGCCGAACGAGAAGCTTGTGTGTTGCAGCGCGTGCATCACACTGCGCAACGCTACGGCGTGTCGCCAGAGATCACACTGCGGCTCTTTCGCTGGATGATCGAGCAGACGCTTGACTTGGAAGTGCGGTTCCTGCAGCGCATCGCCCACATGAATCGGTAAGCTCAGCCTATCAGCTCAGCCAGCACAAGTCAACGCGCACTGCTGCACCCTGATATACACTCTTGCTCGGAGGACATCATGTACGAACCCAAGCCAGAACATCGCTTCACGTTTGGATTGTGGACGGTGGGCAACGTTGGACGTGACCCATTTGGCTTGCCGGTGCGCGATCCGCTCTCACCAGTTGAGATCGTGCATTTGCTCGCAGAGGTAGGTGCGTATGGCGTGAACTTTCACGACAACGACCTGGTGCCGATTGACGCTACCCCTGCCGAACGCGATCACATCGTGCGCGACTTCAAGCAGGCGCTGAAGGACACCGGTCTGGTCGTGCCGATGGCAACTACCAACTTGTTCAGCGACCCAGCATTCAAAGACGGCGCGTTCACCAGCAACGATCCCAAAGTGCGCGCTTACGCGTTGCAAAAGACCATGCGCGCAATTGACCTGGGCGTTGAGTTAGGCGCCAAGGTGTATGTCTTCTGGGGCGGGCGCGAAGGCACCGAGACCGACGCCTGCCGTAACCCTGTGGACGCGATCAAGCGCACCCGCGAGGCGATCAACTTCCTGTGCGAATACGTGATTGACCAGGGCTACGATCTCAAGTTCGCGCTGGAGGCAAAGCCCAATGAGCCACGCGGCGACATCTACAACGCCACCACAGGTCACATGCTGGCGTTCATCGCCACCCTCGATCACCCTGAAATGGTGGGCGTGAACCCCGAAGTGGCGCACGAACACATGGCTGGCTTGAACTTTCTGCATGGCGTTGCTCAGGCATGGGAGGCTGGCAAGCTCTTCCACATTGACTTGAACGACCAGTACGCTGGGCGCTACGACCAGGATTTTCGCTTCGGCTCGCGCGACATCAAAGCGGCGTTCTTCCTGGTGAAGTTTCTCGAAGACGTCGGCTACAGCGGCTCGCGCCACTTCGACGCGCACGCATACCGCACGGAGGACTACGAGGGCGTGAAAGACTTCGCGCGCGGCTGCATGCGCACTTACCTGATCCTGAAGGAGAAGGCGCAGCAGTGGAACGCCGACCCAGAAATTCAGGCACTCCTGGCGGAGATTCAACAGGACGATCCGTCGCTGCAACCTTATTTTGGCGCGTACACTGCCGCCAAAGCAGCCGCGTTGAAAGACATGTCGTTCGACCGCGCGGCGCTGGGCAAGCGCGGGCTTCACTACGAGCGCCTCGATCAACTGACGGTCGAGATTTTGCTGGGCGTGCGGTAGCCGACCTTCGACAACCAGCGCACCACACACTTATGAGCGCAGCGCGCCTGCCTGCGCTCATTTTTGTTGTGATAATCCAGGCTATGCGCGCGCTCGTGGTTGAGGCAGAACAACACTTGCGCTATTGCGAAGACTACCCCACGCCCACGCCCGCCCCTGGCGAGGCGCTGATCCGCGTCACCCGCGCTGGCATTTGCAACACCGACATCGAAATCCTGCGCGGGTATTTCGGCTTTCGCGGTGTGCTGGGTCATGAGTTCGTCGGCGTCGTCGAGGAGATTCGCCAAGCTCCCTGCAGCGGCACAGCGCCTACGGTGCACGTCGGCGACCGCGTGGTGGGCGAGATCAACTGCGTGCCATGCGACTCACCCTCGCGCGATCACGCAGACCGCGCCCAGGACCCACATCGCACAACGCTAGGCATTGACCGCCGCGACGGCGCTTTTGCAGAGCACGTCGCCCTGCCGTTAGTGAACCTACACGTCGTGCCGGACAACGTGAGCGATGACGAGGCTGTGTTTGTCGAGCCTTTAGCCGCAGCGTGCCAGATATTGGAACAAGTGCACCTGCGCCCTACACATCACGTGGCAGTGTTGGGCGACGGCAAGCTGGGATTGCTGTGCGCACAGGCGATCAGCGCTGGCACTCCATGCGAGGTCACTGTGATTGGCAAACATGAAAGCAAGCTGGCGCTGGCGCAGGGCTGGGGCTTGCAAGTGCGCCAGGTCGCTGAGCTTGCGCAGCCGCCATCGCGCGACTTCGACGTGGTGATAGAGTGCACTGGCTCGCCTGCCGGCTTCGAGATCGCGCGCGCGCTGCTCAAGCCGCGCGGTACGCTTGTGCTCAAAAGCACTTATCACGGCTTGCCACAGGTCAACCTGACCATGGTTGTAGTAGACGAGATCACAATCGTCGGTTCGCGCTGCGGACCGTTCGCAGCGGCGCTGCGATTGCTCGCTCAGCACCGCGTGGATGTTCGCTCGCTTATCCACGCGCGCTATCCGCTCTCGGAAGGCGCGCGCGCTGTGCAACACGCTCAAGCGCCGGGTGTGCTCAAAGTGCTGCTGGACGTGTCCTAGACAGTCAAACAACTTCTGCTTGCGGCAGCGGCTCCAGATCGATCATCACCATTGGCTTGCGTTGTCCGCGCAAACGCGCCAGCAACGCAAAAAGCTGCCACTGCAAGCCATACTTGCGCTTGTAGCGTTCCAGGATGCGGGCATATTGCGGGTCGCCCTCGCCGATCAGTCTCGCGCTCGCGGGGAGAAACGCTGTAAGCGGCCTGCCGCGCACGTCGCTGGCGGCAACTTGCGCTCGTCCGTTGGCGCGGATGCGCTTCACCTTGCCGCTGTCCATCTGTGTGAAGACGTATAGCCTGCCATCTGCCTCAACGAACCACACCGGCGTTGGCACAGGAGTGCCGTTCTTGCGAAATGTGGTGAGGTTGATATAGGCGTGGCGTGGAAACAACTGTGTTGACATGCGACAACCGTACCACGCCTGCGCGAAGGCACGCAAGCTTCTCAATCGTGGATAATGCAGCTTTGTAAGAACCATGCAGAAGTTCACAACCGTCACCAGCAAGGTGGTGCCACTCCCAGCGGAGAACGTGGACACCGACCAGATCATCCCAGCTCGATTCCTGAAGGTCACCGACAAAGCGGGGCTTGGCGAGGCGCTGTTCGCCGACTGGCGATACAACCCCGACGGCTCCCCAAAAGCCGACTTTGTCTTGAACCAGCCTGAAATGAAAGGCAGACAAATTCTGCTGGTTGGCGATAACTTCGGCTGTGGCTCGTCGCGCGAGCATGCGCCGTGGGCGTTGGTGGGCTACGGGTTTCGCGTGGTCATCAGCACGTCGTTTGCGGACATTTTCCGCAACAACGCGCTCAAGAATGGGCTGCTGCCTGTCATCGTGGACAAGGAGACCCACGCCCAGCTCTTCCAAGCTTGTCAGAACGATCCTGACCTGGAGCTGACGGTGGACCTGGAGTCGCAAACGGTCACACTCCCCGATGGTCGCAGCGTGACCTTCCCGATAGACACTTTCAGCAAGACCTGTCTGCTGAACGGAGTGGACGAGATCGGCTACGTGTTAGGCTTGCTGCCTCAGATCACTGCTTACGAGGCTGCGCATCAAAAGTGAGGGCGCGGCAAACGCCACGCCCTCTCTCAGCCCCCCAGATACGCCTCGCGCACGCGCGGATCGCTGGCAACCTGTTGCGCCGATCCTTCCAGGACGATGTGACCTGTCTCGATCACGTATGCGCGATGGGCAATGCTCAGCGCGATGTGCGCGTTCTGTTCGACCAGCAGGACAGTTGTGCCCTGGCGGTTGATGCTCTGGATGATCTCGAAGATTTGCTCCACGAGGATCGGCGCAAGCCCCATAGATGGCTCATCCAACAGCAACACGCGGGGGCGGCTCATCAAGCCTCTGCCGATGGCGAGCATTTGCTGCTCGCCGCCAGAGAGAGTGCCGCCGCGCTGATTGAGCCGCTCGCGCAGGCGTGGAAACAGCGTCAGCACACGCTCCATGTCTTCTCTGATGCCGTCCACATCACGGCGCGCAAACGCGCCCAGCTCCAGGTTTTCGCGCACGGTGAGGCGCGCGAAGATGCGCCGACCTTCTGGCACATGCGCGACACCCAGGCGCGCCACTTCGTGCGCCGGCAAGTGGTCAATCCGCCGATCTTCAAGCAGGATTTCCCCCTGACGCGGCGGCAACACGCCGCTGATGGCGCGCAGCGTCGTGGTTTTGCCGGCGCCATTGCTGCCGATCAGGGTCACGATCTCGCCGGCGCTCACGCGCAACGAGACACCCTTCAACGCATGGATGCGGTCGTAGTAGGCATGAACGTTGTTCAACGTCAACATGATGTCCTCTCTGGCGTCACTGGTGAACTGGCGCGCCGCCCAGATAAGCAGCGATGACATCTGGATTGCGGCGCACTTCTTCGGGCGCGCCCTCGGCGATTTTCTGACCGTAGTTCAGCACACTCACCCGCTCAGAGATGCCCATCACCACCCGCATATCGTGCTCAATCAACAACACTGTGATGCCCAGCTCGTCGCGGATGCGGCAGATGAGTCGCATGAGGTTCTCGGTCTCGCGGGGGTTCATACCAGCAGCAGGCTCGTCGAGCAGCAGCAGGCGCGGGGCGCTGCCCAAGGCGCGAGCGATCTCTAACAGTCGCTGATCGCCATAGGGCAGATTTTTGGCGACCACATCACCCTTGCCAGTGAGACCTACAAACGCCAGCAGCTCTTTCGCGCGCTGTTCTGCGCGGCGCTCTTCGGCGCGCGTGAACGGCGTCTGAAAGATAGCACCAAGCGGCGTGGAACGCAGGCGCACGTGTTGACCCACGAGCACATTCTCGATGGCTGTCATCGCCCCAAACAGGCGGATGTTCTGATACGTGCGAGCGATGCCCAAAGCCGCGATCTGATCAGGGCGCAAGCCAACCAGGGCGTGATCAGCGAATCGAATCGTGCCGCTCTCTGGGCGATACAGACCGGTCAAACAGTTGAAGAACGTGGTCTTACCTGCGCCATTCGGTCCGATCAGGCTGACGATGGAGCGGTTGGGGATGTCAAAGTCCACGTTGTTCACGGCGACCAGCCCGCCAAACACTTTGGTCACACCGCGCGCTTCAAGCAAGGTGTCCGCACTCATCAGAGGCGCCCTCCTTCGCGCGAAGCAAGCTCTAGCGACGATGGCTCGTCTGCGAGTGTTTCTGCTTCAACAGCCTCAGCCTCGTGCAGCTCGCGCTGGCGGCGCAGCGACGGCAAAATCCCCTCTGGGCGAGCGACCATCATGATCACCAGCAGCGCGGCGAAGGTGACAATGCGGTATTCATCCACGCCACGCAACACTTCAGGCAGCCCCTTCAGCGCGATGGCGCCCAAGATGACGCCAGGGATGCTTCCCATGCCGCCCACGATCACCAACGACAACGCATCTATGGAGACGAACAGCGTGAAGTTATCGGGGAAGATGTTCGTCTGGCGGGCAGCGTAGAGTTGACCTGCGACAGCGGCAAACATCGCGCCGATGGCGAACGCCAGCAGCTTGGTCTGCACCAGGTTGATGCCAGTGGCGCGCGCCACGTCTTCATCTTCGCGCATGGCGATCCAGGCACGACCGAGCCGCGAACCTTCCAGACGATGTGCGACAAACGCCACCAACCCCGTGCCAAGCAACGCGAGTATAAAAATATCGCGCGGGTTGCCCAGGTTGTAATCGAAGATCGTGGGTGGGGCAATGCGGAGCAAGCCGCGAGGTCCGTTGGTCAAATCGGCAAGGTTCAGCATGAACAGGCGGATGATCTCGCCAAAGCCAAGCGTGACGATTGCCAGATAGTCGCCCCGCAAACGCAGCACAGGGACGCCCAACAACACGCCGCCAATGATGCCGAACAACATCGTCAACAGGAGCGCCACCCAAAAATTGAGCAACGGACCACTCGTCGGCACGCCCAGCGCGGCAAGCTGCTGAGACAACCACGGCGAAGAAAAGGGCGCCGACACAAACGCATAAACGTAGGCGCCGATGGCGAAGAAGGCAACGTAACCGAGATCGAGCAAGCCCGCGAAACCAACCACGATGTTCAGCCCCAACCCCATCATGACGAAGATGAACACGATGCCCATAACGGCATTCTGGAACTGGTCAAGCGTGAAGGGCAACAGCGCGATCCCGCCGAGCAGCGCGAGCGTGAACAGTTTATAAGCGGTGCGCTGTGCGCGGCTTGAACCAGCCAGGTCGGTCTGTGCAACGCGAAGCGCAAACAATCCGGTTGCGATGGTGAACAACACTGCAAGCAAGCGCAACGTGCCTTTGTTGTTGCCTCCTAATGTCACAGTGGGGTCACCCAGCCACAGCACAAATGCCAACAGCACAAAAGGCAATGGGTAAATGAGCCGACGCAACACACGCCCATCACCAGATCGTCCCTCGCGGAGTTGCCTGAGGGCGCGGGCGAGCAAGACAAGCACACCGCTCAACATGCCGCCCAGTCCGAAGCCCAACGCTACGCGCAGCCAATCCACGACACCCAGCCCAGCCTGGACAATCACCTGCGGCTCGACGCTGTAAAACGCAGCCACGTTAGGCGGCACCATTTTGTCGAACACGGGCTGGACGCGCACGCCGCTGCCGATCAAGGTGGCGAAGAGACCGACAAAGACTGTCATCAGCGCGCCCAGGATCACACCGGCGACTGCCCCTTGAAACAACACCAGCGTTGGGGGGCGTGTGTCCAACGCGCCGCGGAGGTTCACACGCCGCAAGCCGAGAAAGAGCACCACAGCGGACGCCAGCGCCAACACCCACAACGCCAACTCGCCCAGACGTGCGGGCAAGCCGACCAGAGTCACATATGCCATCACTGCGAAGGTGATCAGCGCCAGGCGCAGCGAACGGGAGAACGATGCAGCAACCATAAGACTACGCTTTCTTCTCGCTCAGCACTTCGCCGAGCAAGCCCGAAGGGCGAAAGATCAACACCGTCACCAGCACGGTGAAAGCGATGATGTCTTTGTATTCGGTGGGGATGCCCAGCGCGCTAGGACCGATAGCCTCCACCACGCCCAGCAGCAGCGCACCAAGCATGGCGCCAGGGATGTTTCCGATGCCGCCCAGCACTGCCGCTGTGAAAGCCTTCAAGCCGGGGATGAAGCCGCTGTTGAACTTGATGATGCCGTTGTGAAAGCCCAGCATCACGCCTGCTGCACCTGCCAGCAATGCCCCCAGGGCAAACGTGAACACGATCACCTGATTTACGTCAATGCCCATCAGCGCTGCGGTGGACTTATCTTCGGCAACCGCGCGCATGGCTTTGCCCAGTCGCGTGCGCTGCACGATGAGATACAGCATCACCATCAGCAAAATCGAGGTGACGAAGATCACCAAACCTGTGTACGGCACGAAGATCGGTCCGATGCGAAATCCACCTGAGATGAGGGCAGGCTTGCGATAGGTGAGCGGCGCCACACCGAAGATCAACAGCACGGAGTACTGCAAGAAGAGCGATGCACCGATTGCGCTGATCAGCGGCACCAGCCGCGGGGCGTTGCGCAGCGGACGATACGCGACGCGCTCAATCGTCACGCTGGTCAACATCGAAGCCACCATGCCGATAGCGAGGATGAGCAGCAGCGCCAGCGCCGTCATCAGCGCAGATTCGCCGATCCAACCCAGCGCAGTGAATAGCTGCAAAGCGAAAAAGCCCGCCACGCCGCCGATCATCATGACTTCGCCATGAGCGAAGTTGATCATCAGCAAGATGCCATACACAAGCGTGTATCCGAGCGCAACCAGCGCATACACCCCACCCAACACCAAACCGTTGATTAACTGCGCTGCCCAAAACGACAGCGGGTAGTTCTCCGCTGTGCCGACGACGATGGCGCGCCAGAGCACGAGCGCGATCAACGCCAATCCGACGCCGCGCACCAACCAGCGGCGCAGTACAGCACGGGGTAATGCAGGTAGCGCAGAAGAGGGGCTAATTGCAGACATGGCAAAGATAGCGCGCAGACCTGACAGTATGACGCTGTCAGGTCTGCGCACAAGATTCGGACTAACTCAGCGAGATGTTACAAGCCAAAGCCGAACACCTGCTTGAAAGCACCGTTCTCGACGACGAACACCTGCACACCACCCGCGCCGCACTCGCCGATGGGGTTGCAGGTGAGCGTGCCAGTGATGCCTTTCAGGTCCTTCGTGGCGCGGATCGCCTTGACCAGCGCCTCGCGGTCAATCACCAGATTGCCGCTGGCGTCCTTCTGCGCCACAGCCTTGATCGCCTCGGCGATCAGAATCACCGAGTCGTACGACTGCGCATGGAACGGACCCAACTTCTCAGGCTCAACGCCAAACTTCGCCACGTACTTGGCTTTGAACTCTTCGTATTTGTCTTGCTGCGTGTCGCCAGCCACTGTGGACATGTAGGTGCCTTCAGCAGCGTCGCCCGCAGCGTCGAGGTATTGCTGGGTGTATGCGCCATCGCCGCTCATGAACTTGGCGTTCTCCAGTCCAGCCGTCTCGCGCATTTGCTGCGCGATCAGCGCTGCCTCTGTCGCGTAGCCGCCGAAGAAGATGAACTCTGGGGCATTGGCGCCGATCTTGGCAAGCGCCGCGCGGAAGTCGGTGTCGCCCACCTGAACGCCCTCGAAGTTGGTCACTGTGCCGCCCAGCTTCTCAAAGGCGTTCTTGAAGATCTCCGCCAAGCCCTTGCCGTAGTCGGAGTTGTCGTGCATGACGGCGACTTTCCTCAAGCCGAGTTGATTGAAGACAAAGTCTGCATCCACCTCGCCTTGCAGCGCGTCACTGAGCGCGACGCGGTTGCACACATCGCAGTCTTCGCTCACGACGGCGGGATTAGTGGCGCTGGGCGAAACGAAGGGAATGCGCGCGTTTTGCAAGATCGGTCGCAAGCCGAACGTCTCGCCAGAGCACGTGCCGCCAGTGACAGCCACGATGGTTGGGTCAGCAGCAAACTTGTTGCCCACCACCGTGCCCTGATCGCCAGAGCACGCGCCATCCTCCGCGACCAGCTCGAAGAGGAAGCCCTCGATACCGCCTGCGGCGTTCAGGTCGTCAATGGCGATCTCCGCAGCCTGGCGGATGTCTTTGCCGGGGTCTGGGATCGGTCCGGTCAAGGCGAACGAGCCGCCGATGCGGATTTTGCCACCGGGGGCAATCGCCACCTTGCCAGTCATGTCCATCGCAGGCATAGGCGCTTCTGTCGGTGCAGGCGCAGGGGCTTGCTGCTCTTGCTGCGACGGTGCAGGCGCAGGGGTTGGCTGCTCTTGCTGCGACGGTGCAGGCGCAGGGGCTTGCTGCTCTTGCTGCGACGGTGCAGGCGCAGGGGTTGGCGCTGCACACGCTGCCAAGATCGAAGTAACGATGAGCAAAGCGGGTATTCTGCTCAGAGATTTCATGGGATTCAATCCTCCTTTCACGCGACTCCTTTCTCGTCTTGGTTATTCATCTGCTCCGCGGGGTGCAACGCGTGCTCTGCCATCACCTCGCGCGACCCAGAGGAACAGTTGAAGGAAAGCATACCAGAGATTCAGATTTTGAGGCGCGCAGAAAGTGTGCAGTCGCTCCCTCAAGATAGAGGACACAGAGGAGACTGGGCTACAATGCGTTGTGATGTCTGGGCTGGATCGCCTGGCGCTGTTCTTACAGCGCCACTGGCTGGCGGTGATGGTGGGTCTTCTGCTGGCTTACGCACTGCTTCCATTTGCAGCACCACTGTTGATGCAAGCCGGTCTGCCCAGTTTTGCGCAAGTCATCTACGCGCCTTACAAGCTCACCTGTCACACGTTTGGATTTCGCTCGTTCTTCTTGTTTGGCGAGGCGTTCGCCTACGACCGCGCCTCATTCGAGCAGCTCAGCGGCATCAACACAGCCACGCCGCAGGGCTTGCTGGCGGCGCGCGATTTTCTCGGCAACGCGCAGATGGGCTACAAAGTCGCGCTATGTCAACGCGATGTAGCGATCTACTCAGCGATGGGGCTGAACGGCATGGTATATGGCGCGATGCGCGGTCGCGCGCGACCACTGCCCTGGGCGCTCTTTGTGTTGATCGGGGTGCTGCCGATCGGATTAGATGGGCTATCACAACTCCTCAGCCAACCGCCCTTTCAGCTACTGCCATACCGTGAGAGCAACTGGGCGCTGCGACTCGTCACAGGCAGCTTGTTCGGCACAAGCGTAGCATGGCTGGTGTTCCCGATGCTCGATGGCATGGTGAGCGCGCCAGCAGTCGTGCCCACATCTGTTCATCCTTCAGCGAAGAGCGTGTTGAAATGAAGCGACATATCCCGCTCAACCTGCTTGCGATCATGGTCATTTCTGCGCTGATCGGCTTTGGGCTGGCTATGTTGGTGCTCAACAGTAATTTGTTCAGCAGAGCTGACCAGCGTTCAGCGCCAGCGCTGATCCCACTCTCACAGCGCGCACTAGCGCGTGAGGGCGCGCCCGCGCCAAACTTCACACTAGCAGACTTCAACGGTGCATCCGTGAGCCTTGTCGATCTGCGCGGTCGCCCTGTGCTGATCAACTTTTGGGCATCGTGGTGTCCACCTTGCTTGAAAGAAACACCGGCGCTGATCGAGGCATACGAAGCGCTAATCCGTGAGGGGCGGCAGGTCGCCTTTGTCGGCATTGGCACGAGCGATGAGAGTGAGAACCTGCGCCGCTTCGCCCGCGAATACGCAATTCCTTACATCGTGCTGGAAGACCTGGATGGCAAGGTGAGCGACGCTTACGGCGTGCGCGGCATGCCCACCACGTTCTTCGTGGACAGCAACGGCATTGTGCGACGCATCTGGAACGGCGAGCTGCGTAAAGAGCAGGTGTTGCAATTCATGCGCGAGCTGCGCTAGCGCATTTGGGGTGGTGATTGCGGCGCGCGCGATCTCCAACCGCGCGCCCATTCTTTCAGTCTGACCCAGGCCCAGGCGAGCGAGCCGCGCACCACATGTCCGTTGATCAGCATCAGCAGCGCCTCCAACTTCGGCAAATCGAACGCACCGTTGCTCATCAGCAGGCTGCGCATGGGCATTTCGGCGATCATGCGGCGGATCATGCGTCCTGCGGGCGTGTGCTCCTTTCCGGCAGCCATTTGCATCATGGCTTGTTCCAGCGCGCGAAAGAGCCGCTGACCAATCGGCGAATCGGTCATCTCACTGAGCGGCGTGTTGAGCGTGTAGTGTCCCTTGCGCGGCTTCTTGTTGGGCGGGAGTGGGTATCCCAGCAACGCCTGAAAATCCGCCTGGCTGAAGCGTCGCTCGACAGAAGGCGCGTAATACGCCATCAAGGGCGACCTGTCCAACGGCAAGGGCGTGCCCGTGCCAGGATGAAAGATAACGCCCCACAGACGAATATCCCGCGACGAAGCGCCCACCAACACTTCAAATTCACCCCTCTCTACGACCCAGCGCCGGGCGGGCACGTCGTAGAAGGCAAACGCGCGCGGTCCCAGCGTCACCTCCACTGTCTTTGCTTCGCCTGGGGCAAGTTCAACTTTGGCAAACCCCTTGAGTTCTTTGTCGGGACGGAAGACGGTGCTCTCTACGTCTCGCACATAGACCTGCGCCACTTCTTTGCCAGCCCTCTGACCCACGTTCTTGACCGTGAAACTCACCACAATTGCATCATCCTGCTGCCGCAGCGCGAGATCGCCGTAGTCAAAACGCGTGTAGCTCAGCCCATGACCGAAGGGGAACAACACATCCACGCCTGCGCTGTCGTAGTAGCGATAGCCGACGTAGATGCTTTCACGATATTCCACTGTCATCGGACCGCCGGGGTAAGGTTGCGCGGGCGTGTCCTCAAACCGCAGGGGGAAGGTCTCGGCGAGCTTGCCGCTGGGGTTCACGCGACCTGTCAGAATGTCTGCCAGCGCCGCACCGCCCGCCTGACCGCCCAGGTAAGCCTCGATCACAGCAGGGACTTTGGCAATCCAGGGCATCTCAACAGGCGCGCCGTTGCTCAGCACCACCACCAAATTGTGGTGTTGTGCGGCGATAGTCTCGATGAGCGCATTGTGCCCATCGGGCAGGCGCATGTGCTCGCGGTCAATGCCTTCTGTCTCATCTAGCTCAGTCAAGCCAGCGCAAATCACGACGTAGTCCGATTGCGCTGCCACCTTAAGCGCTTCGGCGAGGAGGGCATCGCTCGTCTCGCCCAGCTCAGTGTAGCCCGGCGCATATTGCACGCTGGCTTCGCCGATCAACGCGCACAGCGCATCGTAGAGGTTTTCCAGGCGTGTGGGGTTGACGAGCGAGCTACCAGCGCCCTGATAGCGCGGCGTGCGCGCGAAGCGCCCAATGAGGGCAACCTTTGCACCTGGCGGGATCGGCAGAAGGTCTCCCTCGTTTTTCAACAACACCATCGCCTCCGCTGCTGCCTGGCGTGCCAGCGCGTGATGCGCGTCGGGGTCATATTGAAAGGCGCGTTGCAGCGCAGGCTTCGCCTTCTCGATCAAGCCGAGGATGCGCTCCACCGCGCGATCCAACACTGCTGATGAGAGCTTGCCCTCGCGCAACGCAGCGCGGATTCTGTCATCATTGCCGTTTGGTGCGCCGGGCATCTCCAATTCCACGCCCGCGTTCAGGGCAGCGACACGGTCATTCAGCGCACCCCAGTCCGTCATCACCACCCCTTGGAATCCCCACTCTTCGCGCAATATGCGGGTCATCAGGTCGTAGTGATCGCTGGCATACACGCCGTTGATCTGGTTGTATGCGCACATCACAGACCACGGCTGAGCTTCTCGGATAGGGATCTCGAAACCAGGCAGATAAATCTCACGCAAGGCGCGCTCGTCCACGATGGAATTGGTGGTCATGCGGCGCGTCTCTTGGTTGTTCGCCGCAAAGTGCTTGATGCAAGCGCCCACGCCCTGGCGTTGCAGTCCGAGAATGAATTGTGTTGCCAGCTCACCGGTCAGATAGGGATCCTCGGAGAAGTACTCGAAGTTGCGACCACACAACGGCGAGCGCTTGATGTTCACGCCAGGGCCGAGCAGCACGCTCACTCGCTCCTGTAAGCATTCCTCACCTAGCGCGGCACCAACCTGATACAACAGTTCACGGTTCCATGTGGCAGCCAGCGCGGAAGCGGTGGGAAAACAGGTAGCAGGTACGCTCTCCGTCAGGTTGACCTGGTCGGCTGCGCCTACTTGCTTGCGCAAACCGTGCGGTCCGTCGGTCACCATAATGGAGGGTATACCAAGACGCTCGACACCTTTCAACCACCAGAAATTGAGACCTGAGCACAACGCCACCTTTTCTTCAAGGCGCAACTGGTTCAGCAGCGCACGCAGCTCGCTCATGCTCACTCAGTGTAGCGGCATTTGCAAAACCCAATTACACTCACGCCATGCGCTTCGACACCCTCGCTGTTCACGGTGGGCAGCATCCTGACCCTGCCTACGGCGCCGTGATGACGCCGATTTATCAGACTTCGACCTACGCGCAGCGCCGCATCGGCGAAGCGGAGTACGACTACGCGCGCACCGCCAACCCCACACGCACAGCGCTGCAGCAATGCATCGCTGCGCTGGAGGGCGCCAGGCATGGGCTGGCGTTCGCGTCGGGCATGGCGGCAATTGACACCGTGCTGCGGCTGCTCAAACCTGGCGATCACTTGCTCGCCAGCAATGACGTGTATGGCGGCACATATCGCATTTTCAAGCGCGTGTACGAAGACTACGGCGTGCGCGCCTCATTCGTGGAGATGGGCGACCTCGACGCCGTGCGCGCGGCGCTTGAACCCCACACGCGCATGGTCTGGGTGGAAACACCGACCAATCCGCTGCTCAAGCTGGCAGACATCGCCGCGCTCGCGGAGCTGATTCGCTCGCGCCCCGCGCCACGCCCAATGCTGGTGGTGGACAACACCTTCGCCTCACCATTCGTACAACAGCCGCTTGCGCTCGGCGCGGACATCGTGGTGCACAGCGCGACAAAATACCTGGGCGGACACAGCGACGTAGTGAACGGCTTGCTCGTGCTGAACGACGACGAAACACACGCGCGGCTGAAGTTCCTGCAGAATGCTGTCGGCGCAGTGCCGGGACCGCTGGACTGCTTCCTGGTGCTGCGGGGCATGAAGACATTGCACTTGCGCATGGCGCGCCACTGCGAGAACGCGCAGCGCATCGCCGCCTGGCTGGAGAGTCACCCTGCAGTGGCGCGCGTGATCTACCCCGGCTTGCCATCGCATCCACAGCACGCGCTGGCGCGCCGACAAATGCGTTGCTTCGGCGGCATGATCTCCTTCGTCGCGCGCGACGGCGCCGCAGCCGCGCGACGCATCGCCGAGTCCACTCAGCTCTTCACGCTGGCAGAATCGCTGGGCGGCGTGGAGTCGCTGATCGAGGTGCCGGCTGCCATGACCCACCTGAGCGTGGCGCAGTCACCGCTGGCGGTGGACCCTGCGCTGGTGCGGCTCAGCGTGGGGGTAGAGGACGCAGACGACTTGATCGCGGATTTAGAACAGGCGCTCGCGCGAGTCGCCAGCTAATCTTGCTCGAATGGCTTGCCCAGCGCGGCGGGTGGGCTGATGCGCAGGGCTTGCAACAGCCGCCGCCGCGTTGTGGGCGGGAAGTAGGACGCCAGTCGGTCCAGCCATCCCGCAGAGGTGAGCACCAGCAACACGATCATCAACACAAACGGCGCGACAGTCAACACCTGCGTGGGGACGTTCTGAAATTGATCCTGCGCCACGCTCGCCAACGACTGCAAGATGCCGAAGAGATACGCGCCCAAAGCAGCGCGCAGCGGGTTCCAGCCGCCGAAGATGACAATTGCCAGCGCGATCCAGCCATAGCCTCCCGTGTGGCGGTGGCTCCAGCCCGCCTTGAAGTCCAGCGAAAACGCCGCGCCGGCAATGCCCATTAACGCGCCGCCAAGCATCACGTAAAGGTAACGCAGCCGAACCACATCCGCGCCGCGTGCGAAGGCTGCATTAGGCTGCTCGCCAATCGCGCGCAATGTGAGTCCCGCGCGCGTGCGATAGAGATACAGCCACGTGAGCGCAATCGCCACATAACTGAGATACACCAGCACGCCTTTGCTGAAGAACAGCGGACCGAGCACAGGTATCTCGCTCAACCCAGGCAAAGGGAAAGGCGGGACAGTGGGACCAGGCACACGCACGATGGGGTTGCCAAGGAAAGAGGACAAATCGCTGAGCAGCAACGCCAGCACAAACCCAACCGCAATCTGAGACTGGCGCAAGGTGATCGCACAAAAGCCCACCACCAGCGCTGCCAACGCGCCGATGGCGGCTGCTGCGGCGAAGCCCAACACCACGCTGCCCGTAGCGAGCGCCGCCGCAAAGCCTGCCATCGCGCAAAACATGATTGTGCCTTCGGCAGAGAGGTTAATCACCCCAGCGCGCTCTGAGAGCGTCTCCCCTAGCACTGCGAACACCAGCGGCGTAGCAGCAGCGATAGCAGTCGAGAGGACGATGATGAGTTGTTCGCTCATCTCACGCTCCTTTGTTGATCCAGACCGCGTCCGATCAGCGCAGAAAGCACCAGCGTGCCTTGAATGACGCCAGAGAGCGTCGAATCCACCTTGCGCAGCACAAGCGGCAACTGCAAGCTGCCCACGTTCAGGGCGCTGAAGAAGAGCGCCACGGGCAACACAAACCACGGGTTGAAGTTCACCAACATCACCACCAGCAAACCCAAAAAGCCCAAGCCGCCAGAGATGGTGGGAATGAGGCGATGAAAATTGCCCACCACTTGCAGCGCGCCGCCAATACCAGCTAGCGCACCACAAATGGCGAATGCGCTGAGCAACTGACGGGTGGCTGGTATGCCCAGCACATACGCCGCGCGTAAGTTCAAACCAACCGCGCGCAGCCGCAGACCGAAGTACGTGCGCTGCATCACCAGAATGGTGAGCACAAGCGCCACCAACGCGAGCGCCACGCCGACTGGCGTCGCCTCAGTGCGACCGAATGTGCCCAGCCAAAGCTCCTCGCGGAACGGCTCTGTGCCGCTGGTGGAAGCCACGCCAGGTCGCTTCCATGGTCCGAAGATCAAGTAGATAGCTAAACCTTGCGCAACGAAGTTGAGTCCCAGTCCGGCAAAAATCTCACTCACCCGCCCGTACACCTTCAACACCCCCGCCAGCAATCCCCACGTCACGCCACCGATCGCGCCAAAGGCGATGCCGAGTGCAATCACCAGTGGCGGCGGCAGAATGTCTCCCAGGACGCGCAACGCAAACGTCGTGGCAATTGCGCCAATCGTAATTTGCCCCTCAATGCCCAGGTTGTACAAGCCAGCGTTGAATGTGAACACCAGCCCAGTGGCACATAACAACAGCACCGTCAACGTGTTCACCACGCGACCCACCTGGTCCGCCGTGCCGAAAGCGCCGCTGAGCAATGCGCCGAACACCGCCATAGGCGACTCGCCCGCAACGAACGTGACCAGCACGATAAAAGCGAGCGCCGCCACCAGCGCGCCGACACGGTATGCTGCGCCAAGCGAGAGGGTCGGAGCAGGCGCAGGAGAGGTGGAAGGCTGTGAAGTTGCAGTCATGGCTTTTCAAAACTTGCCACCGATCATATGCCCAAGCACATCTGCCGTCAGGCTGTGAGCATCCAGCGGCGCCGACACGCGCCCGCCGCTGAACACCAGGACGCGATCGCTGTAGCTGGTGATCTCGTCCAGGTCGGACGACGCAAACAAGATGGCAGTGCCTTGCTGACAGCGCGCAATCAACAGTTGCCATATCCACATGGTGCTCTCGATGTCCAAGCCTCGGGTGGGCTGCTCCATGCAGATCAGGCTGAGCGGGTCGGGCATCAGGGCGAGCTGCGTGCGCTGCTGATTGCCTCCGGAGAGGCGCTCCACGCGCGTCGTGGAGCGCCCGCGAATGTTAAACACGCGGATAGCCTCTTCCGTCAGTCGGGTATTGAGTGTCTCGTCGAGAAAGAGTGAGCGAGCAGGTGCGCGCAACGCCACATGTTCCCGAATGGTCAAGCCGCTGATCAAGCCATCGCGCAGGCGATCTGCTGGCAGATAGCACACGCCTGCGCGCATAAAGTCGTGATATGGGCAATGCGCCATATCTCGGCTGTTGATGCGCAGTGAGCCGTGCCGCAGCGGAATCAAGCCACTGCAAGCAGCGAGGAACTCCTGTTGACCACTGCCTTCCAAGCCAGCCAAGCCGATCACTTCACCTCGCCGCACCACCAGGTGGGGGATGTGCAAGTCGAAGGTGCCGGTCTGAATCAGCGCGTCGTGAAGCTCCAGTACAACCTCTTCGCGCACAGTCGGCGGCTTCACTGGCGGCGCGAGCGGCTTGCCGAACATCATCTCCACCAGCCGGCTAGGGGGGCACGGGATGGAGACGTTGCCCACCACCCGCCCCTGTCGCATCACAGTGACCTCGTGGCACAGCACCTCTACATCCTCCAGCTTGTGCGAGACGAAGATGATAGTGCGCCCTTCCGCGGCGAGCCGTCGCAGCGCCTCGAATAGCTGCGTCTTTTGCATGGCAGAGATGCCTGTGGTCGGCTCGTCCAGGATCAGCACCCGCACGCCCAGCGAGAGCAACCGCACGATCTCCAACTGCTGACGCTCACCGACAGTTAACTCGCTCACATGCGCATCGGGATCGAGCGAGAAGTTAAGGCTCTCAGCGACTTCGCGCAGGCGACGGCGTGCCTGGCGGCGATCCAGCCACATGCCGCCCGCATTGCCCGCCATGAAGTTCTCCAGCACGGTGAGCGGGGGGAAATCCAACGGGTCTTGGTGCAACATGCCGATGCCGTGCCGAATGGCATCGGTGGGCGTCTGGATGTCCACAGGCTTGCCATCCAGCAAGATGTCGCCGCTGTCGTGCTTAATGTAGCCGCTCAGGATTTTGACCAGTGTGCTCTTGCCGGCGCCATTTTCACCGAGCAAGCCGTGAATCGTGCCTCCGCGAATGCTCACGGAGACGTCATCGTTGGCGCGCACGTCGCCAAAGCGCTTGTGGATGTGGAGCAGCTCAACGTTCATTGAGTCTCACACGAAGACGGGATCGGGGCAACCTGGCGAGTCACCCCGATCCCATGCTGTTGCCGCGCGAGAGCGCAGCGAAAGCTCAATTGGTGGGCACGCTTTGCCCTTCCATGCCCTCCAAGAGTTGGGGCAGATACCAGATTTGTACGTCTGTGGCGCGCTCGCCTTCTTTCAGGAAAGATGTGCCGTCCTGGAAGTTGAGCGGACCTTTCCAGAGGTCAATGCTGCCATCGCCGAGACCAGCGATGAATTGATCGAGCAGCTTGCTGTTTTCTTCGCTGAGAGCCTTGCCTTTGAAGTACAACAGCGCGCTGGATTCTGGGTCGTTCCAGTTCTTCCAGTCTGCCTCTGCCCAAATCCAGTTCTTGCTCACCTTGCCGGTCTCCATGACCTCTTTCACGATGTTGAGATACCCCAGTCCCCAGTTGTAAGAGTGCACACCGATGCACAAGTCGGCGGACAGCTCGCAACCGCTCGGGTGGTCGTAGTGGTGATATTTGGCTGGCTTGCCGCTGTCAGCTGCCTTGCGCGCCTGCACGGCTGCCTCGGGGGTGTCAATTGCGTTCATCACCACATCAAAGCCGCTGTTGAAGAAGTCGTCCGCCACTTTGGTGGGATCCAGTGTGACGCCGGGGATGTTGAACCAGAAACCGATCCAGGTGACCTTGAACTGGAGGTCTTTCGGATCGCGCTTCTTATAGTTCTCCCAGCAATACTTCGCGCCGAGATACGACGAAGCCGCGTAGCGGCGCGTCTCTTCGTTGATGAGCGGACCGACTGTGCCGATGCGACCAGTCTCGCTCTCCAGCGCCGACGCACAGCCAGCGATCATCCAGCCTGGTTCCATTTTGACCATGTAGTTGACCAGGTTGGGCTGGTTCTTGAAGTTCTTGCCCTCAGGCCAGGCGTAATCGCCAGAGACGTGCACCACTGTCACGTCGGGGTGCTTCTTCGCGGTCTCCAGCGCGTCGTCTTTGAAGTCGTCGGAGTTGAAGATCACCAGCTTCGCACCGCGGGCGATCAGGTCATCTGCCACTTGCGCGCCTTTGACGTTGGGGCGGTCAGCGGGGTTGACCTTGTCCACGATGTCGAACTTGACGTTGGGCATCTTCTGCATGACGTACTTTGCGCCGTCTACATGCGCTTCGTTCCACCCCTTGTCGTTCTCTGGTCCGACCACCACCATGCCGACGCGAAACTCTTGCGCAGCAGGCTGCTCAACAGGTGGCTGCGCCTGTGGAGCAGGCGGCGGGGCGGGAGTGGGCGGGGTGGCACAGGCGCTCAGCGCGATGGCTAATGCAGCAACGCTGCCGACAAGAAGAGAAGAGTGCAGGTTCATACGTTCGAGACCTCCTGATGAGATGAAGATAGTAACCTCAGCCAACGTTGCACGTTCCGACGCGACTACTGCCATGATAAGCAAAAAGCGGATCCCGGCTTCTCGAGATCCGCATCGCGACGGCTTGCACAAGTGATTATAGCGCCCGCGCGCGCCGCCATAGCCTCATCCACCCGCCACGCGCAGGTGGGCGGCGCAAGTTAGCTTTTCGCGGCGTCGCTGTCCTCGCGGTTGGCGCGGTCAGCGGATTGATGGCTGGGGAACATGAGTCGGCGCATCTCGTCTGGCTTGAACCAGAAGTGCTCGAACATCTCGATGACGTAGGGCAAGTGAAAGGCGGGCAGGCTGACGAACAGCTCGCCGCTCGTTAGGCGGTTGAACCCACGCCCCCCACCTTCGCCCAACGTGAACACGGTGTTGCGCGTGTGCCAGGGCGCAGCAAACAACGACGAGCACGAGGACGGACCCAGCTCGCCGTGCGGGAATGTGCCCTCGCGGACGCTTGCCGCGCCAGCGAGCTGCATCGCCTGCTGCGCATCTGCGATCACGCACAGCAAGTCGAGCGGCACCTCTGGCGGTAAGTCGCGCAACGGCGCTGCGGCAATCGCGCGGATCGCGCCAAAGGGCAGCGTGTGGCTTTGGTGCTTGTTGCGCTTCGCCGCGATAGGGGTGAAGAAGCCTTGTGCCATCGTCAGGTATTCGCCATCGCAGATCAGGCTGCCAGCTTCTTCATGCGCCAAAAAGCCGAGGTGATACTGTCCGACGTAACAGTCGTGATTGTGCGCGTCCACGAATATGCGCTTGCCTTGCTCGGCGTGATACAGCAAGCTGCACACGGGCACGCGAGCGGGGGTGTAGCCCGGCGGCGGATCGCTTTCACAGTAGGTGATCGCCACCGGCTCACGTTTGATGCGCATCTTGTGCTTCAGAATCTCGTACAGGCGCGCCCGATCCACCGCCTGGTTGTTCAAAGCGCGCCACGCTTGCAGGTTCATGATTGCCTCCTCGAACAGGTTTAGAATACGAACGGCAAGAAGCGCTTGGTGCGCGACATGTAACTACGGTATGTCTCGCCGAGTTGCTCCAGCAACAACGCTTCTTCCCTCGGCACGCGCACCACATACGCCCACACCAGCATCGCGCCGCTGATCAACGCGCCCAGCCACGTGCTCAGCATAAGCCCAAACCCCACCGCGCTGAGCACGCCGCCCGTGTATGCGGGATGACGCACCCAGCGGTAAGGACCGCTCTGGACCACCTGGTGATCGCGCTGCACAGCGACCTCACCAGTGAAGTACTTGCCCAACGCTTGCTGCGCCCAGAAGCGAACGCCCCACCCTGCCAGCACCATAGCAGCGCCGAGCCAAACCAGCGCCTCGCGCCACGATCCGCCGAATGTGCCGATCTTCAGAAATCCACACACCAGCCGCGCCGTCAACCCCATCAGGATCGCCAACCCCAGCGGCGGGAATGCGCGCCCGATGCGGCGTGCGTCGTGCGGCGCAAGCCGACGCCGTCGAGACTCTGTCGCCATGAAGCCGAACTGAAAGACCGTGAAGAGGACCGCAACAAGCTCGGATGGGAAAACGCCCTCAGGACCGATGAAGTACTCGTAGCTCATCTTGCGTATGCGTTATAGGTTGAAGCTGTGCTTCAGCACTCATACAGCGCCTGTTCCACCACTTCAGGCGTCACTTCGCTGATCTGGTGTTGCACGGCGTACACCTCCACCTGCGTGCGCAGCTCACGCATGGCGCTGATGCGGCTGATCCAGGGCACGTCCTCCAGGTGCAGCTCCAGTTGTGCGCGCGCAGCTTCGCTCCACACCAGCTTGTTCGCCGCTGTGAGCGGGTTGGAGATGTCTCTGAGTTGACCACTTGCCGCCACGTTGTCGAACGGCAAGAAGTTAAACACCAGGTCGTAGTAGCGGTTGACGATCTCCTGGACGATATACACCGCGCCGCTGTAGCCCATGAACGGCGTGCCCAAGGCGCGGCGCACCACTGCGCCCGGAAAGGCTGCGTGGACGAAGTGGGTGGCTTTCGCCTGCGCCTCGGTCAGGTAAATCTTCTCGTTCAGGCTGCCGAAGATAAAGGCTGGCTGTTTGCGGTGTAAGGTCTCGCGGATCTGGATGTTGTTCATCTCGCCAGGCAGGCGCGGACGACCGCTGGCGAATTGCAACTTCATGCCCAGCTCGTCGGCGAGCAGGCGCACTAAACCTTCCGTGTAAGTGCGACCGGCGACCACAGCGAAATCGGTCGTGGCGAACCAGTCGCCCTGCGGACCGCGCCACAGGTCCCACAAAGCAGCCAGCGTGGTGCGCTTCTCGCGGCCAATGAACGCATCAGCCTGATCGCGCGTGCCGAGCAAATCACCCAGCTTTTGGATGAACTCGGTCGTCTCGCGGATGCCCATCGGCGCGAACAGATACGGCTTATCCAGCGCCCGCGCCAGCGGCTCGCCGAACTCGCGGTACATCACCACGTTCACCGCGCTATGCGCCAGCCGCGGCGTGTCTTTGAGCGTGGACTCAAACGGATAGACCAGGTTTACCTCGCCGCCTGCGCCTGTGATCAACCGCTTCAACTCGTGCAGGTCGGAGGGGGAGTTGAAGCAGCCGTACGTCGGACCGATGATGTTGACCCTGCGGGCGACGTCGGGCGGCGACGGCAGGGCGCGGTCGCGCCCGAAGTGTTCCCACAACCAGAGCAGCACGCGGTCGCGCCCTTCCCACTCGTCCCCTTCCAGCGATCGGCTCCAGAAGAACGGCACCGGCGGGTTCATTGCGCTCAGCCACTCGCTGTGATCGGAGGAGATCATTTCGCTCTCAGCCGTGCTGACGACGATGATCTCCTTGTCGGGGTGCTGTTGGCGCAGCGCCTCTACGGCTTTGCGCACTGCGCCAGCCGTGCCCAGCATGGTCACTTCTTGTTCGCGCATCACGCTGGGGGTGATGTTGTGAATGTGCGGGATGGCGTCGGTGTAATCGGGCACGGCAGTGGCGACGAGATTGAAGCAGCCGATGGGCGCATCGCAGATCACATGCACATCGGGCATGGTGCACATCGTCCACACTGCCGCCCAGTAGCCGCTGGTGCTTTCGAGATCGCGGATCAACTCGATGGGCGCATGCTTTTTGCCGCCGGCAGGGATCGCCTCAAGCGTTTCTGGCAAGGTCATCTCAACACCTCCTTCTTCAGTTGGTGGTGTCAACTGGCGCAGGCGGCGCGGCGGGTCGCTCACCCTCGAAGAACTCGCGCATCCACTCGTAGCGGGGTGCGCGTTCCAGCGCCTCGCGGATGAGCTGGATCGTGCCCGCCAAGCCCGCGCTGAGGAAGAGCGGTCGCACGCTCAGCATGTTGGTGTAGTACATGGCGGGGATGCCGCGCTGCTTGGCTTCAGCGCTCAGCGGCGTGGTGCCGAGCACCAGATCGGGGCGGTATTTGTCCAGCGCGCGGATGTCTTGCTCCAGCGTCTTTTGATAGACGATCTCGCGCGTGCCGCGCGCGCGCAGCCAGGCTTCATCTGCCGCGGTGTAGAGCGTCTTCTGGATGCTGGTGCTGATGTAGGGCACCTCCGCGCCAGCCTCCACCAGCAGACGGGCGTAGAGCAGCTCATTGCCCTCGTAGCCGCACACGTGAATGCGCCCTTGCAGCGGGAGCTGACGGATGATCGCCTCACACTTTTCGCGCTCCTCGCGCGCCACCTGGTCAACGGTCGCGGCATTTAGCTTGAGCGCTGCGCCAATTGCCTTGATCCAGTTGTAGCTCGCCTCAGGACCGACAGGCGCGCCGCTGATGATCGGCACGCCCGCCGCGCGCAACGTGGCGACGCAGCCCGTGTAGAACGGATGCACCGCAGCGATAGCGCCCACACGGCGCGCCACTTTGTAGTCCTCCAGGTTGCGCGATGGCAAGTTCGCCAACAAGCCGCTGCCAATGCGCTTCAGCACGGCATCCACTGAGATCGGGTCAGCGGGGAAGACTTCGCCCAGCATGATCACTTTGCGACGCACGTCTTCCTCGTCGGCATTGCTGCCGTCGTAGGTGAGCGGCTTCTCAACGCCAGCCTCGGTGGTCTCCATGCGCGGGGACGCATAGCGCTTCAAGATGGCGTTGATCGCCACATCTTTGGCTTCAGGATGTGAGTGAATCGCGTAAGCTGGCACACGCACCAGCACCACGTCCACACCGTTGACCTGAGGCGGCAGCATTTCCTCCGTCAAGCCGGCGGTCTCTGCCACACACAGCGAGATAGCCGCCACCAGCTTTGTGCCGGGCATCTTGCTCGCTTCGATGCACGAGGCAAGCGCGGCTTCCGCCACATTGCCCGCCACTAGCTCCTTCGTACCGAAGGCAGGTGCGGCGATGCTCTTGCGCGAAGCGTAGAAGTGCGTGACGAAGGTCAAGCCATACAGGCAGCCTGTATCCGTGACCATCGCAGTTTGCACGCCATCAATGCGCGTGAGCACGCGCAAGCTGCCGAACGCAGGGCACATCGTCTGTGGGGTTAAGTTGTGATCGGGCGAGACGCTGTGCCCAGTATGAGTGCGCATGGTCTCGCTATCGCTGTTTTTACGCACTTCGATAATTTCGGGCGTGATCAGATTTCCCTCGGGTACGCTTGTGGACATAGTGAAGACTCCTTCCTCTCCGATGTAAGAGGATTGTGGCACACTCTGGTAGCTTAAGTGTATTCGGTTTGTCAGCACCGCTCAAAGGTCGTGCAACTGTTACATGCAAGGCACAGCCGCTAGCAGCCGAAAGGGCGCTTCCCTTCCTCGGCGCGGATCGTGATCTCCACGCCATGCTCGCGCGCGTGATGCATGGTCACCTCCGCCCAAATTGGCTGCAGGTGAACGAAAAGGTCATCGAGGATGCGGTTTGCCGCCGACTCCAGCGAAATTGGCACGTCCTCGAACGACCGCAGATAGCTCAGCAGATCGGGGAAGTCATATAGCAGCCGATTCGGCGCATAGGTGATCGTGAGCGTAGCGAAGTTCACCTTGTCTGGCTCCATCTCGTAGCGGCAGCGAAAGGCGCGATAGGTAAACGTCACCGCGTATGTGCGCAGGCTCGATGTGTTGGGGATGGTTTTAATGGACTGCTGGATCATGGGTCAGGCATGGGTTTGATGGACAAGTTAAATGTCGCGCGGGTCATCGGTCATCATCACCAGGCGCGGGTGAAAACGCGCCACGACCTCGATCAAGTCGGACTGCGCCGCGATCACTTCATGGATGTTTTTGTAGGCTTGAGGCGCCTCATCCAAGCCACCACCCAGCAGGATGATGCCACGCTCGCGCAAGTACTCGTTGCGCTCGTGCTTGCTGATGCGCTGGAAAGCCTGGTTGCGGCTGAGCCGTCGCCCTGCGCCATGCGAAGCGCTGTTTAGCGCGCGCGGGTTTCCCTTGCCGCGCACCACAAACCCTGGATCGCCCATGCTGCCGGGTATAACACCCAGCACGCCACGCTGAGCGGGGGTGGCGCCTTTGCGGTGCACATACACCTGTCGTCCGTCGGGCAGTTTCTCCAACCAGGCGAAGTTGTGGTGATTTTCCACTGTCTTGATCACGTCCAAGCCGGCAGCGCGCGTGATGAGGTGATGGATCACGCGATGGTTTGCCGCGGCGTATTTGCCCGCCAGGTTCATCGCCAGCCAGTATTCCTGTCCTGGCTCGCTGTCCATATCCAGCCAGGCTAAATGCGCCAGGTCCTTGCCCAGCTCCGGATGCAACATCCGCGCCAGATGGCTGTAGTGCTCCGCGATTTGATAGCCCACGCCGCGGCTACCGCTGTGCGAGAGCAGCGCCAGGTAGCGCCCTTGAGGGAAATCTTCGCCAGGCTGTATCACCTCCAGCTCGCCAAACTCGACGAAGTGATTGCCGCTGCCAGAGGTGCCGAGCTGTCTCGCGCCTTTGTCCTTCAGGGCGCGCAGGATGGGCAGCGCATCCCAGTCGGGGTCATCCATGACCGGGTCTTGCTGGATAGGCTTCCACTCCGCGCCCGCGCCGAAGCGCGTGTTCTCGCGCAAGATTTTCTTGAAGCGGTCTAGCTGCTTCTGCAACAGGCTGGGCGGCGCGTCGAAGACGCTCAAGCGCATCCGACATGCAATATCCACCCCCACTGCATAGGGGATCACCGCGCCTTGTGTGGCGACCACGCCGCCAATCGGCACGCCATAGCCGACGTGAGCATCGGGCATCAGCGCGCCTGCCACCGTGATAGGCAGGCGCATGACGTTGTCCATCTGGCGCTTTGAATCCTCATCCACCAGCGATTCGCCCCAGATCGCGTACGGCGAGGGGGCAACTTCTGGCACGTCAGCCTTGTTCTTGGTCATCTCGTCAGTAGAATACAGGGCGCGGCAGACTCCATGCCGCAACAAACAGACACTTAATCCTATAGCAGGAGAATAGATTGCATGTACATCGAATCCGTCGTCGCCCGCGAAATTCTCGACTCGCGCGGCAACCCCACCGTTGAAGTTGAAGTGCTGCTTGAAGACGAGACCTTGAGTCGCGCCAGCGTGCCCAGCGGAGCCAGCACTGGCGAGAACGAAGCAGTGGAACTGCGCGATGGCGACAAATCGCGCTATGGCGGCAAGGGCGTCAAGAAAGCGGTCAACTTTGTGAACACCGAGATCGCCGCAGCGTTAGAAGGATGGTTTGTCGCAGACCAGGTGGGCATTGACCGCTTGCTGATCCAACTGGACGGCACAGAGAACAAAAAGCGCTTGGGCGCGAACGCGATCTTGGGCGTCAGCCTGGCAGTGGCGAAGGCAGCCGCAGCCAGCCTGCGCATGCCGCTGTACCGCTATATCGGCGGCGTGAGCGCGCGCGTGTTGCCCACGCCGATGATGAACATTCTGAATGGCGGCAAGCACGCCGACAACAGCACCGACTTTCAAGAGTTCATGATTCTGCCTGTCGGCGCGCCCTCGTTCGCCGAGGCGCTGCGCATGGGCGCCGAGTGCTACCACGCGCTGCATCATGTGCTGAAGGCGAAAGGCTATGGCACCAACGTGGGCGACGAGGGCGGCTTTGCGCCATCGCTGAAGAGCAACGTGGAAGCAGTCGAGGTGATTCTGGAAGCCATCGTGAAGGCTGGCTACAAACCTGGCGAAGACATCGCTCTGGGACTCGACCCCGCCACCAGCGAGATTTACGAGAACGGCAAGTACCATCTGGCAAAAGAGCGCAAAACGCTCTCCAGCGACGAAATGATCGCCTACTGGGAATCGTGGGTGCGCCAGTATCCCATCGTATCCATCGAAGACGGCTTAGCCGAGCACGACTGGGAGGGTTGGCAACGCTTCCACGCCGCGCTGGGCGACCGCGTCCGCTTGATCGGCGACGACTTGCTGGTGACCAACGTGAAGTTTGTGCAGCGCGCGATTGCCGAGCGCGCCTGCAACGGCTTGCTGTGCAAGGTGAATCAGATCGGCACGCTCACCGAGACGATTGAAGCCGTGAACATGAGCTTGCGCGCCGGCTGGGCGGTGGCGGTCTCACATCGCAGCGGTGAGACAGAAGACACCACCATCAGCGATCTGGTCGTGGCGCTCAACACCGGGCTGATCAAAACGGGCGCGCCAGCCCGCGGCGAGCGCACTGCGAAATACAATCAACTCTTGCGCATTGAGCAACAGCTCGGCGAGGTGGCTCAGTACGCTGGTCGCATGGCGCTGAAAAGTTGACACGTCGAGTGTGAAAGCCATGCTCCCGCAACACGTGGAACGCGCGGGCATGGCTTTCGCAACGCATGAAGCGCGAAGGCACAGCTTTCGCACATACAAGAGGTGAACCGATGGCAGACGTGTTTCAGCGAACGCACCTGACACGCCGCGAGATATTGAAGTGGACCGCCCTGGGGGTGGCAAGAGCACTGCTGCCACCTTTGCCCGACCCCTCACAGGGCGAGCCAATAGAGACGTCTCGCCCGGACGAGACACGTGCAGGCAGCAGTTTCACCTTTGGGCGCGTGCTCTTCGCAGGGGCGCGCATCTACGCTGAGCCACACCGTCGCGCCACCAGAGTGCGCAACCTTTCGCGCGACGAAGTGCTGCTCATCAAAGGTGAAGTCGCCGGCGAATCAGTCAGTCGTCACAACGCCATCTGGTACGAAGTGGAGGAAGGCTTCGTCCACTCTGCGGCACTCCACCCCACCCCTTGGCAGCTTCACACACCCCGCACCGATGCTGGTGAGACAGGCTTTTGGGCGGAGGTGAGCGTGCCGTTCACCCCTGTGCGCGTGGGTCCTTCCCTGCAAGCGAGACGTTCACGTTATCGCTACTACGGTGGCTCGGTGTTTAAGGTGATCCGCGTCTGGCAGTCCAGCGATGCCCACAGCGACGCCATCTCGAAGGAGGCGCTGCCCTTCGGCGGCGAGGCGCGATGGTGGTATCAAATCGAGGACGAGATCTTCCCTGGCGCCTACTACGTGCCCGCCGAGTACATGCGCCCACTCCTACCGCAAGAATTCGCCCCGCTCTCGCCTGACGTGGACCCGCTCGACAAGCGCATCGTGATTCACCTGAGATCGCAACAGCTTCACGCTTACGAGCGCGATGTGGAAGTGTTCTCCTGTCGCGTCGCCACCGGCACTGTGGTCACGCTGAAGGAAAGCGGCGAGAAAGCCGACTTCACCACCACGCCAGGCGAGTGGGTGGTATACCGCAAAACGCCGAGCCAGCACATGCACGGCGGCGCGGTGGGCAACGATGGCGCCTTCGACTTGCCGGGCGTGCCCTGGGTGAGCTACTTCACCACCACTGGCATCGCAATACACGGCGTGTACTGGCACAACGACTTTGGCATTCCCCGCAGCCATGGCTGCGTCAATGTCCCCACAGAAGCAGCGCGCTGGCTGTGGCGTTGGACGTTGCCCATTCACAACTACGATGATCGCTACGTCACGTTGCCACCCAAAGAGCGCCGCGACCCCCAACGCGGCACGCGCGTGAGCGTGGTGCGCTGAACCGTGCGCAACAGAAGCGCAGCTTCCGCGCATAATGGCGCGTATGGGCGGACAAATGGAAGGCAAAGTCGTGGTCATCTCTGGTGCGACGGGCAGCCTGGGTCCTGCAGTGGCGCGCGTGTTCGCACAAGAAGGCGCATCGCTGGCACTGTGCAGCCGCCGCCAATCTGCCCTCAACGCGCTCGCAGCTACGCTCAACATACCAGAGTCGCGTCTGATGATTTCGGCAGTGGACCTGCACAGCGAGCTACAAACGCACGAATGGGCTGCAGAGATACAGCGTCAGTTTGGTCGTGTGGACGCTGTGTTCCACCTGGTGGGCGGATGGCGAGGCGGCTCGCGCATCGAAGACTTCCCCAACGAGGACTGGGAATGGCTGCAACAGGTGCTGGTGCAGACCACGTGGCACGTGGTGCGTGGTTTTGCGCCACTGCTCGCGTCGTATGGAGGACGCTTCGTGCTGGTCTCGTCGCCACAGGCACAATCACCTTCGCACACCAACGCGGCATACGCTGCCGGCAAGGCAGCCGCAGAAGCACTCACACTGGCGCTGGCAGATCAGTTGCGCGGCACAAACGCAACTGCGAATATCATCTCTGTGCCAGGGATCGAACCTGCTGAGGCATCGCTCCTGGAGTCACCGCCAGAGGCGCGCGGCTTAGTCAGCGCAGAGGCAATCGCGCGAACGATGCTCTATCTTTGCTCGCCCGCAGCCACACACATCAGCGGTCAGCGCATTCGCCTGGGAGCGTGAGGCGCAAGCACATCTAGTCCATGCGATAACCCACCCCGCGCACGGTGTGCAGGTGTCTGGGGTTAGCCGGGTCCTCTTCCAGCTTTTCACGCAGCCAGCGGATATGCACATCCACCGTGCGAATGTCGCCGCCAAAGTCGTAGCCCCACACTTGTGAGATCAGCGCCTCGCGCGTGAGCACCACACCGCGGTTGCGCATGAGCACCGCCAACAGCTCGAACTCTTTCGGTGTGAGTTTCACCTCGCGCTCACCGACAAACACACGATGCGCCACTGGATCCAGCATCACCTCCCCGACGCGCAACACGCCGCTGTTGCGCTGCGGAGACCGACGCAACGCGGCGCGAATGCGCGCGGTCAGCTCTGGCAGACTAAAGGGCTTGACCACGTAATCATCAGCACCGCTATCCAACCCGATCACGCGGTCCATTTCGCTGGCGCGCGCCGTGAGCAGGATGATAGGCACGTTGGACTCGCGGCGCAGGATGCGACACAACGAAAGACCATCCAAGCCTGGCAGCATCACGTCGAACACGCACACATCAGGGCGCTCGCTGCGCGCTAGCTCCAAGCCTTCATCGCCAGATTGGCAGACAACTACAGCGTAGCCTTCGCTCTGCAGATGATGAGCGAGGAGGTCGAGCAAAATCTTCTCGTCCTCCACAATCAGGATTTTCGCTGCTTCCGATTTGGTCATACAGCGTGCCGAGAGCAGCATCGGGCGTGCCGCGATGCTGGCTTATGGAGATTCTGGTTTGTAGTCACCCAGCTCGCCGCGCGCAGCGAAGTGGATGCGCTCGCACAGATTCACTGTGCGGTCGCCGATGCGCTCCAGGTTGTGCGCAACCCACAGCAGCATAGTTGCCTGGCTCACTGTGCTCTGATCCTGCATCATGTAGGTGAGCAGCTCGCGCAACACCTGCGTGTAGAGCTGGTCCACTTCATCATCCTGTGCAGCAATGGCGGAGATCGCCGTGTCGTTGAGTTGAACAAAGGCGTCCGCTGTGTTGCGCAACATGGCGCAAGTGATCGCCTGCATGCGCGGGATGTCAATGAGCGGCTTGATCAAGGGCTGGTCGCCAATGCGCAGCGAAATCTCTGCAATCCCTCGCGCATGGTCTGCCATGCGCTCTAACTCCACCGCCATGTGCATACAGGCGACAATGAAACGCAGATCGCGCGCAGTGGGCTGTTGGGTGGCGATCACGCGCAGGGCGCCACGCTCTACCTCGTAGCGCAGCTCGTTCGCTTGCGCATCCGCCTCGATAACTTCGCGGGCGAGCGCCTCGCTGCGCAACTTCAACGCTTGCACTGCGCGCTGAATTTGCAACTCCGTGAGGCTGAACAGACGGAGCACATTGTCCTTCAGCTCCAGGAGCCTCTGGTCAAGTGCAGGGCGTGGGCTGGGGTTGTTGATCATGGTATTGTTCGCTGGACGTGTTGTATTGCAGAGATATTAAGCGACAGTTAAGCGCGGCATAAGATTGCGTGAAGACGACGCGCTGCGCTTATCTCTGTCGAGAGTCACGCTGCCGCGCAGCGTGTCCTGAAAGTGTCAGGAGCGCGGGGCTTCACGCTTCGCTCACAGGTGCCTCGCCCAGCGCTTGCAACTGCTCGCGCAGCTTGGCGCGCGTGGCTTGCAGCGCCTCCAGCTTGCTCTCTTCCTTTGCCACGACCGCCGCTGGCGCGCGCACGCGAAAGTCGCTGGCGAGCAGCGCCTCGCTGCGTTGAATCTGCGCTTCCAGGTTTTCCAGTTCCGCCTGCAAGCGACGGCGCTCGGCTTCCACGTCCACCATCTCGCTGAGCGGCAGATAAACCACTGCCTCGGCGAGCGGCAACGCGATGTTTTGACGTGGGTCAAATTGGGGCAGATCGGTCGCACTGCGCATGCATTGCAACTGGGCGGCGTCTAGTTGCGCCAACGCCACGATGCTGGACTGCGCACGCGTGATCGCCTCCAGGTGATCGCTGATGATGATCGCCGGCAGGCGGCGCTGCGGCGGCACCTTGTGCTCAGCGCGCGCGTTGCGAATCGCGTAGATGATCGCCTGCACCAGCGCGATCTCGTGTTCCGCAGGAGAGAGCGCTGCTTCCATTGGCTGCGTGCGTGGATATGGGGACATCATCACCGCCGGATACTCGAGCAGGCTTTCCGGCACATTGCCGCGTGTGAGGAGCGTTGCGTTCTTCTTCACCGCTTCTTGCAGTTTCAGCCACAACGCCTCGGTGACGTGCGGCATAAAAGGATGCAGCAGCCGCAGCGATCCCTCCAGCACAAAGACAAGCGTCTCCACTGTGCGCAGCGTAGGCGAGAATTTGCTGAACTCCACGTACCAGTCGCAGAAGTCGCTCCAGATGAAGTCGTAGATCAGCCGCCCCGCCTCGCCGTATTGATACTCATCCATGAGGCGACGCACCGTGTTGACCGTGCGCTGGTAGCGTGCGCGAATCCACTGCTCAGCGGCGGTCTCTTCACCTTCAGCGCTGGGCAACGCGCTAAGCTTGCCGAGCGTATAGCGGGCGACGTTCCAAAGTTTATTGGCGAAGTTGCGCGCGCCCTCGATGCGCTCGCTGTGCCACTTGCCGTCGGGTCCGCGCTTTGCGTCCATTTTGATGTCGTTGCCAGGTGTGCCCGCAGTGACCAGAAAGAAGCGCACAGCGTCTGCGCCGTAGGTGTCAATGAGCTCCAGTGGGTCAATGATCTTTTCGGGATGCGACTTGGACATTTTCTTGCCGTCGGCGCTGCGGATCAAGCCATGCAGGTACACGGTGGTGAACGGCACTTGACCGGTCAGCTCCAACCCAAGCATCACCATGCGCGCCACCCAAAAGAAGATGATGTCGTAGCCAGTCTCGAGCATGGTGGTGGGGTAGTAGCGGCGCATGTCCTCGGTGTCGTCGGGCCACCCCAGCACGCTGAAGGGCCACAAGCCCGATGAGAACCACGTGTCGAGCACGTCGGGGTCCTGCACGAGCTGCACGTCGTCGCCCCAATCGCGCCGCGCCACGGCGTAGGCTTCTGCTTCGCTGAGCGCGCAGTATTGGGTGGGTCGCCCATTTGCGGCTTCCGCGCCCTGAACGTACCAGATGGGGATTTGATGCCCCCACCAGAGCTGGCGGCTGATGCACCAGTCGCGGATGTTGTCCAGCCAATCAAACCAGGTCTTCTCAAAGCGGCGCGGGACGATGCGGATGCGCCCACTACGCACGGCATCGGCAGCCATCTGCGCCATGCGCCTCACATCGCAGAACCACTGCAAGGAGAGGCGGGGTTCTATGATGGCGCCGCTGCGCTGACCGCGCCCCAAGCGCACCATGTAAGGCTCCACCTTCACCAGCAAGCCCTCGCGCTCCAGGTCTTCGACCAGCCGCTTGCGGCACTCGAAGCGATCCATACTGGCGTAAGGTCCTGCCAGCTCGTTCATGCGCGCTTGCTCGTCCATCACCTCCACGATGTCGAGGTGGTGCCGCTGGCTCACTTCGTAATCCGTGAAGTCGTGTCCAGGCGTCACTTTCACTGCGCCAGTGCCAAACTGCATGTCCACCGCCTTGTCGGCAATGATGGGAATGGGGCGATTGACGGCTGGCAAGATCGCCGTGCACGCCACCAGGTGGGTGTAGCGATCGTCTTCGGGGTTGACCATGACGGCGGTATCGCCGAGGATGGTCTCGGGTCGGGTGGTGGCGACGGTAATCCATTCAGTGGCGCCCTCTGCCCATTTGCCGCTACCCCACGGATGCTGAGGACCATCCCAGCGATTGGTGCGCAGCGGGTAACGCACGTACCACAAGAAGCCCGGCTCGCCCTCTTCCTTCGTCTCCACTTCCAGGTCGCTCACGCTGGTGAGCTGCACAGGGTCCCAGTTGATCATGCGCTTTGCGCGGTAGATCAAGCCGCGGTCGTAGAGCGTCTTGAAAGCAACGCGCACCGCACGCGAGCGCTGCTCGTCCATCGTGAACGCCTCGCGATCCCAGTCCACGCTGATGCCGAGCGCTTTTTGTTGAGCGGTGATGATCTGGTGGGAGTGTTCTTTCCACGCCCAAGCCTCTTGAAGGAACTCCTCACGGGTCATGTCGCGCAGGTGCTTGCCTTTCTTCGCCAGTTCGCGTTCGACCACAGCTTGAGTGGCGATGCCGGCATGGTCTGTGCCTGGCACCCACAGCGTGCGCGCGCCCTTCATGCGGTGGTAGCGCGTCATCAGGTCTTCGATGGCGCTGGTGAGCGCGTGCCCCATGTGCAGCACGCCGGTCACGTTGGGCGGCGGAATGGTGATGACAAATGGCGGCTCGTTGGGGTCAAGAAAGCGCTGGTTCTCTGGCTTAAAGAAGCCGTTGCGCTGCCACCACTCGTAGAGCGTGGATTCCACTGCTTTCGGGTCGTAGGTCTTGCTCAGATCCATAAACCTTCTTCTCTCGCGCCGACGAAACATAGCGCCTCTGCTCGTTCGGACGAGAGAGGCGCTGCCGTTGCATGTCTCGCGGTACCACCGAACTTCAGGCAGTGCGCACAGCAGGCACAACCTGCGCTCTGGCGCTGTAACGGGCGCATCCCGTGCGGGCTACTTTCGCGGTGATTTCACCTCGCCGACTCGCAGGCGACCTTCAGCGCGTCCGTTTCTGCTGCGCGCTCTCAGCCCATGGCGCGCATTCTCTGTCAGCTGACTGCGCTTACTCCTCCTGGTCGTCGTCTTTACAGAATGTGGCATGTGAGATTATATCAGCACAACGCTTGCATTTAAGAAACGCACGCCACCCACTGCGTGTCGCCGTAGTGAGAAAGTGAAGGCAGTTTGTCAGAGAGGTTGATGATTGCAATTAAACCAGTGTGAAGTTACTTGACAAATGTGCGAACACGTGCTATCTTCAGGGGCGTTTCGGGTGAGTTGTGTGCCGTTGAGAGCGGAGAGGGAACGCCAGTGAGGAGAGGATCGCAGCCCACCTTGCCCAGGTAAGGTTGCGCACCAGCCAGATTACTCTCTCTGAATCAACCAGCGATCACACATCAAATCCGAAGCGAATCACAGCCCGAGGGAGAACCGAGGAAGTGACACAACTGCAATCGCAACGGCGCAAGGCGCCATGGTGGTCTCCAGAGAAGCCTTGGATCTGGCTCTTGCCTCTGGTCATCCTGCTTGTCATCTATAGCCTCTATCCCTTCGTTTTTAACATCGTCATTAGCTTCCAGCGTTTTGATCCAATGGAGAAAGCGTTCAAGTGGAACTTTCCTGCCAATTGGGTCAATTTATTCACCAGCAGCGATTTTTTGAAGTCTTTCCGCATTACAGCCACGTACACTGCGATTGCTCTAGCTGCGGAGCTGGTGCTAGGCATTGCGATTGCTCTGGCGTTCGACCGCAGCCGCGTGAAAATGCGCGGTTTGTGGCAGTCATTGTTCATTCTGCCAATGGTGGTGCCGCCCGTGATCGCTGGCTTGATGTTCCGCTTCTTGCAAAATGCCGACTACGGCATCATCTCGAATCTCTTGTATGCGCTAGGGATCATTGAACGTTCAGAGCCACTTATTGGCGGCACAGGACGCAACGTGCTGCTGGCGATTTTGATCGCAGATATTTGGCAGTGGACACCGTTCGTGGCGCTGATTGTGTTAGCTGGTCTGAAGTCCATTCCGCACGAGCCACTGGAAGCCGCCATCGTAGATGGCGCCAGCCCGAGCCAGATATTTTGGAACATCAAGCTGCCGCTGTTGCGCGGAGTGTTAGCTGTGGTTGTCCTCTTTCGCATCGTGGACCTGTTGCGCCTCTTTGACTACGTCGCCATTATGACGAGCGGTGGACCCGGTGGCAACTCCGAGACGATCAGCCACTATGCCTATCGTATGCACAAGAGCATCGAGTGGGGCATGGTTTCGGTGATCGGCATCGTGGTGTTAATCCTGGCGATCATCATCACAAACGCATACATGCGCATCTTCAAGGTTAAGTTCTGAGATTCCAATCTTTTATGGAGGAGCAGCACGCCTTATGGCAACCACCCATCTGCCCGCTACCAGTCTTGCCCGAAACACGCTGTCACAGAGCGCACGAGTGACACGCGCTCGCCACTTCCGCGAAAGCGTGGTGCAGACCATCGTCGCAGCGGTTATTGCGTTGATCTTCTTCTCGCCCATCGCCTACTGGTTTTTAGTCTCCATCAAGCCACTGCCCTATACGATGTCTTGGCCTCCAGTTATCCTGTCTGAGCCAATCTTCGACTGGTATGAGGTCGTGGTGTTAGGCACCGATCCCAGCGTGGGCGCAAAGACCAGCATTGTGTTCAACGGCGCTGCGGGTGACTACTACGTGATCCCATCGCTGATGAACAGCATCTTAATTGGTGTGTTGAGCACTGCTGTGGCAATTGCCCTAGCCACGCCAGCCGCATACGCGCTGAGCCGTTTCCAGTTCAAGCGCCGCCACAGCCTGATCACCTGGATTCTCAGCACGCGCATGATGCCGCCGGTGGTGGCGATGTTTCCGCTGTTCTGGCTATACACTCAGGCTGATCAGCGCGTTTTCTCTTCCATCTTCGGTCGCAACGTCAGCATTCTGTATGACTCGTTGCTCGGGGTGCTGCTGGTTCACGTCGTTATCAACCTACCTCTTTCCACACTGCTCCTCAAGAGCTTCTTCGACGACATACCCACTGATTTAGACGAGGCGGCGATGGTGGATGGCTGCACCCGCTGGCAAGCGTTCACGAAAGTCGTCTGGCATTATTCCTTGCCGGGCATGGCTGCTGCCGCCATTCTCTGCTTCATCACGTCCTGGAATGAGTTTTTGCTCACACTCACTGTGACGCGCACACAATTCCGCACTGTGCCGGTCTTCGGCTCTACATTTGATGTGTCGGCTGCTGGCACTGAGTGGGGAGCGCTGGCAGCGCTGAGCACCACAGCGATGGTGCCGGTGTTCATCTTCGTGCTGCTCGTCCAACGCAACCTGGTGCGCGGTCTCACGATGGGCGCTGTTAAGGGTTGAAGTTATGCTGTGCAATGCAATCGCATTCCGCAGCTAACGATGTTTGCTCGTTCGAGAGCACGCTCAAACTCGTCGTTTTCCAACCCAACTTCAAGTTCAGTTAGGAGGAATCGAACCATGAACGAACGCGATCGTCAACAACGTCTGTATGTGGCTAAGATGGCGGAAAAGCTCCGCGTCGGGAAGATCAGCCGTCGTGAGTTCATCCGTGCCGCAGCCTTAGCCGGCTTCGGTTTCAGCAGCGCCTGGTATCTGGGCGGCTGCGCCCCTGCACGCCCCACAGCACCTGCTGAGCCTGCACCCGCTCAAAGTCCCGTTCCAGATCGCTCAACTGGCAGCGGCAGCCTCACCCCTCAGCAACAGTTCTTGAAGGAGGTCGGCGGCAAGTTCAAAGGCACGCGCATCAAGATCGTGTCCGAGAACACCTCGCCAGGTCTGGTGATCAGCCGATTGATGAAAGAGGAGTTCACCCCTCTCACTGGTATTGAGGTGGACTGGGAGATCGTCCCGCTCGATCAGGTGCTAGCCAAGACCATCCAGGACACAGTGGTAGGCGCCACAGGCGGCAAGGGGCAAAGTGACATCTACTACTGGGATCAAGCCTGGCTCGGTCGTTTCGTCAACGACTCAATTCCTGTGGATGAGCTGCTGGCTAAGACCGATCTAGCTTATCCAGACTTCGACTTCAATGACTTCTTGCCGCAGCTCGTGCGCGACATCGCCAGCTACAAAGGCACCAAGATCGGCGTGCCGTTCGACATACCAATCTTCATCATGATGTATCGCAAGGACATCTTCGATGAGCTGAAGCTGAAGGTGCCGACCACGATGCAAGAGTACATGGATGTTGTGAAAGCTATCCATGAAGCCAAGAGCGGTGAAGGCATCATGGGCACAGTCGGTCAGTGGAAGTCCGGTCACTACGCGCTGCAGTGCGACGCCACTGCGTGGATGTGGTCGCACGGTGGTGCGCACTTCGACGCCGATGGCAAGCCGATCTACACCATCGAGGAGAACGTCGAGGGCATGCGCTACATGATGGAGCTGGGCAATTACATGGATCCCGGCGTCACTGGCTGGGACTGGGGCGGACAAGGCGACGCCTTCACACAAGGCAAGGCTGGCATCTTCATCTCTTGGGGTGAGTTCTTCCCAGGCTTCGACGACCCATCGCGCAGCAAGGTGGTGGGCTTGGTAGAGCCAGCTGACTGCCCGAAGGAACTCAAGCTGCGTCCACGCGAGCAGTGTGGCTACGATGAGACGCCTGGCATCAGCCACCAGGGTGGCTCATGTTTAGCCATCAGCCGTTACGCGCCCAACCCCGACGCGGCGTGGATCTTCTTGCAATGGGCTACCAGCAAGGACCTCACCGCGCGCGCCAACGCGCAAGGCGCCAACGTGCCCATCCGTGCCAGCAACTACACAGACCCGCGCGTGCTGGAGAACAACAAGGTTGTCCCTGGAAGCACGCGCCACTTCGAGGTCACCCGACGGGCTATCGAATCGCGCATGGGCACTGAGCCGCACCTGCCGCAGTGGGCTGCGCTCTCTGTGGATGTGAACGCCGTGGAATACGGCAAGATGACCACAAAGCAGCAGAGCATTGAGGACACCCTGAAGGCGATTCAAGAGAAGACTGAGAAGGCGCTGCAGGCAATGCGCGAATACGGCGTCGTCTGATTGACCCATCACGCCAATCTGCACCCTCAGTCTCTACGATGGAGGCTGAGGGTGCGTTCATGATGTGCTTGTCTTATGCCCAACACCTTCGTCATCGGCGTAGATAGCAGCACCACCTCCTGCAAGGCAATTGCCTGGGATCGTCAAGGGTGCGCACTGGCTGAAGGTCGTGCCTCGTTTCAACTGATCTCACCGCAAATGGGCTGGTATGAGCAAGACGCCGAAAGCTGGTGGATCGGTCTCACGCGTGCGCTGCAGGAGCTGGGCGCGCAGGTGGACCTGCGCTGCGCAGAAGCGATCTGCATCACGCATCAACGCGAGACGTTCGTGCTCGTGGATCGCGCTGGGCGCCCCATCCGCAATGCCATCACCTGGATGGACGAACGTAGCCGCCCGCAGCTCAACGACGTTGATCGCCGAATCGGCAAAGAGCGTCTGCATCGTATCAGTGGCAAGCCGCTCTCGGTCACAATTTCCATGACCAAAATGCTCTGGCTGCAACAGCACGAGCCAGACGCGCTGCGCAATGCTTATAAGTTGTTGGATGTTCACGCCTTTTTAGTGCATCGCCTCACTGGCAAATACATCACCACCCCCGCCAGCGCCGACCCCACTGGCTTGCTCGACATTGCCCACGCAGCCTGGTCACCTGAAGTGGTTGAAGTGGCGGGTCTGCGTCCTGACCAGCTCGCCGATCTCGCGCCGGTGGGAAGCGAGATAGGGCGCGTCACAGCAGAAGCCGCAGCCGCGACTGGGTTGCCAGCTGGGCTGCCAGTGATAGGGGGATTGGGCGACGGTCAATCTGCTGGGCTAGGTGCAAACATCACTTCGCCAGAACGTGCATACTTGAACCTTGGCACGTGCATCATTGGCGGCTTCTTCAGCCCACAGTATGTGTGCGATTTAGCCTTTCGCACAATGAGCGCGCCGCTGCCTGGCGCTTACTTCCTGGAGCACGCGCTCAAAGGTGGGGTTTTCACCATTAGCTGGTTTGTTGAGAAGTTTGCGCCTGATTTGCGCCATCTCAACCTGCCACTTGTGCCAGAAGAAGTGTTAGAGGCTGCCGCAGCAAAGCTGCCACCTGGCAGCGCTGGGCTGATGCTGGTGCCGTACTGGAACAACGTGATGAACCCGTACTGGGATCCCGCAGCAACCGGCATCGTCATCGGTTGGACAGGGGCGCACGGTCGGGAGCACTTCTACCGCGCCATTCTGGAGGGCATCGCATTTGAGCAACGTCTGGCTGGCGATGCAGTGATGAAAGCCACAGGCGTACAGCTAGATGCATACTACGCCATGGGCGGCGGCAGCAAAAGCAACTTGTGGTGCCAGATCATGGCTGACATCACGCGCGTGCCCGTCGTGCGGCTGGACACAGCCGAAGCCACCTGCTTGGGCGCAGGCATTTTGGCTGCTGCCGCCGTGGGATGGCACACTGATGCGCGCGCTGCTGCCGCAGCAATGACGCACATCAGTCAGCGCTTTGAGCCACGCCACGATGTGTTTGCAGAATACGACCGACTGTACCGCGAGGTGTACGTCCACCTCTTCCCTGCCCTTCGCCCATACGTAGATCGCCTCACTGAACTCACACGGGACAAGTAAACAAGGCACATCCGCTGGAAGATGGTGTAGCAAGATGAAATATTTGCTGTGCACTGCGGACAACACGGTTGCATGTTTGGAAACTGAGATTCCCAGACCAGCACCTGGCGAGATTGTTGCGCGCATGACCGCCTGCGGAGTGTGCGGCACCGACGCGCTGAAGATTTACAACTCCGGCTACCCCAAGCCACAACGACTGGGCCACGAATGCGTGGGCGTGGTGGCTGAAGTGGGCGATGGTGTTTCAGCGTTCTTGCCAGGACAACGTGTGGCATTCGCCCATCACGTGCCAGATTTGCAATCACACTACTCGCGGCGAGGTAGCGAGACAATGGACCCTCAGTTCAAACGCACCAACATTGAACCGGGCGGTTTCAGCGAGTACATTCGCCTGTCGCCGCTGCACGTCCAGCATACAGTCTTCCCCATTCCAGAACACGTGCCAGACTTGCGCGCCATCTTTATGGAGCCAATGGCTTGCTGCCTTCGCGCGCTCGACCGCGTAGCTGTCCATGAAGGCGACACCTGGTTAGTGGTTGGCGTTGGCGCAATCGGCATACTTTTTTTGCCTCTGCTGCAAGCACGCCACGTGCGGGCGATTGCAAGTGATGTGCGTGAGGAGCGGCTGCGATTAGCGCAAAGCTGGGGCGCAGCGGATGTTGCTTTAGCAGGACGCGATGACATCGCCGCCATTTGCCACCAGCGCACAGAGGGGCGCGGCGCCGATGTCGTCGTGCTCACCGCGCTAAACCAAACCACTTTTGAAACAGCACTGCGCGCCGTGCGTGACGGCGGAACAGTGCTGCTCTTTGGCGGCAAACCGAACACCCAACTCGATCTAGACTTCTGGCCGACGTTTCTACGCGAGGTCAACCTGATCACGAGCTACTCCGCAACTCCAGCCACGTTGCGTCGCGCCATGGACTTTATCAGTACGCACGATGTGCCTCTGGAATCACTGGTCAGCCACACATACCCTATCGAGTCCGCAAGTGAAGGCTTTGCGCTCGTGCATAAAGGCATGGCGTCGAAGGTCGTCGTTGTGAACACGTCACATCTGGGATGATAGTGTGGCTATGAAGATCGTCGTGCTAGGTGCTGGCGTGATGGGCACTGCGTTTACAATGCCAGCCGCAGATTCAGGACACGAAGTTCGCCTCGTCGGCACTCACCTCGATGATGAGATCATCGAAGAGATTCAAGAGACACGAGTGCACCCTCGCTTGAAATCGCGCGTCCACGATAGAGTGACGCCACTGCCAGTTGCAGGACTCGAAGAGGCGCTGCGCGGCGCTGATCTGGTGGTTTTGGGCGTGAACTCCTACGGCGTGGCTTGGGCAGCACGAACGCTGGGACCCCTGCTACCGCCAGGCATGCCAGTGATGATGCTGACCAAAGGCTTGCATGGTGATGGGCACTCTTTGGAAATCCTGCCAGACTACTTCCGCAGCAACCTGCCTGCGGATCGGCGCAATGTGCCCGTCATCGCGGTGGGAGGTCCGTGCATCGCTGGCGAACTAGCAGCACGCCGCCATAGCTCCGTGATGCTGAGCGGCAGCGATAATACGCTAGTCAACCAGTTGGCTGCTGCTTTGCGCACACCCTACTATCACATCTGGACCACCACAGACTTGATCGGCGTGGAGGTGTGTGTGGCGCTGAAAAATCTGTACGCGCTAGCGGTAGGGTTGGTGGCTGGGTTGCTCGAGCGCGAGGGCATCGCCGAGAATGGCGCGCACATGCACAACCTCGCTGCCGCCATCTTCGCACAAGGGCTTTACGAAACCGATTACCTCGTCAGGCTGATGGGCGGATCGCCCCAAACTGTATACACCCTGCCAGGAGCAGGTGATCTATACGTCACCTGTCAGGGTGGGCGCAACAGCCGCATGGGGCGACTGCTGGGGCTAGGAATGCCTTACGCCAAGGCTAAGTCCGAATACATGCCCGACGAATCTGTGGAGGGAGCCATGCTAGCTGAGGCGATCGGCGACACAGTGCGTTCCATGATCCGCGGTGGACGCCTGGATGCGCGCCGATTGCCGCTCATGCTGACTGTCATTCGCATAATCTGCGACAACGCTCCTGTCACCATCCCGTGGGACGAGTTCTTCTATGAGGTTTGACACCCATGACCCTACTCGGAATTGACCTCGGCACAACTGCAGTCAAGGCGCTACTCATCAACGAACACGGCGACACCCTCGCCAGCGCCACCGTAGAGTATCCGCTCAGCACGCCCAAACCGCTCTGGAGCGAGCAAGACCCCGCCGACTGGTGGCGCGGCACAGCCGAAGCGATCCGTCAGGTGTTGGCGAAGGCGGGCGTCTCTGGTCGAGATGTGCGCGGCATCGGCTTGAGCGGCCAGATGCACGGCTTGACGCTGCTCGACAGTCACGGCAGCGTGTTACGCCCGGCGATCCTGTGGAACGACCAGCGCACGGCGGCGCAGTGCGAGCAGCTGGTGCAGCGCCTCGGCGGCGCGATGCGCACCCGTGCACTCATCGCCAACATTCCATCTCCCAGCTACACTGCCCCGAAAATCCTCTGGGTGCGCGAGCACGAGCCAGAAATCTACGCGCGCATCGCGCATGTCCTCCTGCCAAAGGACTACATCCGCTACAAGCTGAGCGGCGAGTTCGCCACCGAAGTCGGCGACGCCACTGGTATGGCGCTGCTCGATGTGAAACGTCGTCAATGGTCCGATGAAGTGCTGCGCTTGCTGGACATCCCCCGCGAGTGGCTGCCACTCTGTGCCGAGTCGCATGTGCCGACCGCCCAGGTGAGTGAGACTGCTGCCCGCGAGACGGGTCTGGCGGCTGGCACGCCCATCGTCGGCGGCAGCGGCGATCAGCCTGCAGCAGCCGTCGGGCTGGGGTCAGTGCGCGAGGGCATTGTGAACGTCACACTGGGCACATCGGGTGTGGTGTTCGCCTCTGTGGAGCACTTCCCGCCCATCCGTGACACCGCCATCGAGGTGTTTTGCCATGCTGTGCCCGACACCTGGTTCTTCATGGGCGTGATGCTCTCTGCTGGCGGCAGCTTGCGCTGGCACCGCGACGTGGTGGCGCAAGGACACCCGATGCTGGTCAGCCCGCGCAACGCGCAGGACCCCTACGACGCGCTGCTGGCAGACGCCGCTACCGTCCCTATTGGCGCAGAGGGGCTGACCTTCCTGCCTTACCTGACTGGCGAGCGCACTCCCCACCGTGACCCGCTGGCGCGTGGGGCGTTTGTCGGTATCACGCTGCGTCACACGCAGGCGCATCTGGCGCGAGCGGTGGTGGAAGGCATCAGCTTCGGCTTGCGCGACTCCATCGAATTGATGCGCGAGCTGGGCTTGCAGGTCAACGAAGTGCGCGCAGCAGGTGGCGGCGCAAAGAGCGCCATCTGGCGGCAAATGCTGGCAGACATCTTCCAGGCTGACATCACGCTGGTGAACTCCACCGAGGGTGGGGCGTTCGGCGTGGCGCTGCTGGCGGGCGTGGGCGTGGGCATCTGGCGCGACACCCGCGAGGCATGCGAAGCCGTGATCCGCGTCACTTTGCGCACCACGCCCAGCGACGATCCCGCCACCCGGCGCGCCTACGACGAGGCATACGCACGCTTCCGCGACCTCTACCCGCGTCTGAAACCTGCCTTCGCTGCGCTGGCATGACCTTGCGGCGAAGGCGGCGCGCCGCCTTGTGGCATCGCGCAACACGCACATGAGGGCGCTCCCGTCGCCAGGCGCTCGTCGCGCCCGCTCGCCCCAGCGCATACAATCAACCCATGCGCATTCCTTACGCAGAGCGACTGTCGCCAGAGACGTTGCGATTTTTACAGGCGCAGCCAGGGCGCCTGCTGATCAATGGGCGTTGGGTGGAATCCGCCAGCGGGCGCACATTTGTCAAAGACGAACCTTCCACTGGTGAGGCGCTGTTCACCGCGTACGAGGGCGACGCCGCCGACGTGGACGCCGCTGTTCGTGCAGCGCGTGCGGTGTTCGACAACCCCAGTCATTCTTGGCGCCGCATGACGCCCCACGACCGCGAGCGCCTGCTGCACCGCCTGGCAGACCTGATCGAGGCAAACCGCGCCCAGCTCGCCGAGCTGCTCACGCTGGAGAATGGCAAACCGCTCCCCGCCGCCGAGGGGGAGGTGGCTTCTAGCGTGCGCATGTTCCGTTACTACGCCGGCTGGCCGACCAAGATCGAGGGCGATGTAAAGCCTGTGTCCATCCCCAATCGCCTGAACTACACCTTGCGCGAACCGGTCGGCGTGGTGGGCGCGATCATCCCGTGGAACTTTCCGCTCAGCATGATCGCCTGGAAGCTCGCCCCTGCGTTGGCGAGCGGCAACTGCGTCATTCTCAAGCCCGCCGAGCAAACACCAGTCGCCGCCATCCGCGTCGCCGAGCTGACACAAGAAGCAGGCTTCCCCGATGGCGTGGTGCAACTGATCAACGGCTTCGGTGAGAGGGCTGGCGCAGCGCTCACGGCGCATCCAGGCGTGGACAAGATCGCCTTCACCGGCAGCACAGAAGTGGGCAAGATCATCCTGCGCGCGTCGGCGGGTAACTTGAAGCGCGTGTCGCTAGAGCTGGGCGGTAAAAGCCCGCAGATCGTCTTCGAGGACGCCGACCTGCCTCGCGCCATTGCAGGCGTGTCATACGGCATCTTCAGCAATGCTGGTCAGAGCTGCAACGCTGGTTCGCGCCTCTTCGTGCAGCGCCAGGTGTACGAGCGCGTGTTGGAGGGCATCGCCGAGCGCGCGTCAGCGTTGCGCGTCGGGGCTGGGCTGGAGCCAAACGTGGACATCGGACCGCTCAGCTCGCGCGAGCAACTGGAGCGGGTCTCGCGCTACATCGCGCTGGGGCTGGAACAGGGCGGCGCGGTGCGCGCAGGTGGCACGCGCCCACAGCATGTGCCGCCTGGAGGCTACTTTCTCGCCCCCACCGTCTTCGAGGGCGTGCGCGACGACATGACCATCGCGCGCGAGGAGATCTTCGGTCCCGTCTTGGTGGCAACGCCGTTCGACTCGCTCGAAGAAGTTGCAGCGCGCGCAAACGACACGCCATACGGTCTCGCAGCAGGCATCTGGACGCGCGACATCAGCCGCGCCCACGCGCTGGCGGCGCTGTTGCGCGCTGGCACTGTGTGGATTAACTGCTACAGCCAGTTCGACCCAGCCTCACCGTTCGGCGGCTACAAGCAAAGCGGCTTCGGGCGCGAGATGGGTCATGAGGCACTGGAACTATACACGCAGGTCAAGAGCGTCTGGGTAGGACTGTGAGCCGCTACATCCGAGACGCGAGCGAGATACCCGACGACGATGACGACGACGCCTACCTGCTGGAAGGGTGGTTTCCGCGTCGTCGGCGTCGTTCACGCGCCGGGTTGTTGATCGGCGCGATGTTGATCGCGCTTATCACAGGTGCAGCATTTGTCGGTGCGTCGTTTGTGCTGGATCAGCAAGAGGATGATGCTTTTTGCGTCAGTTGCCACACCCCACAACACCGCACTTACCTGGAACGCGCCGAAGCCGCCAGCGCTGGCGCGCTAGCAGACGACCTCTCCAGCTACCACTACCAGCGTTTGCGCGGCTTGGGGGGAAACATCCGCTGCATTGATTGCCATCGCGGCGACAACACCCCCCGCGCTCATGCGGAGACGCTCCTGCTCAGCGTCGAGATGGCAGCGCGCTGGCTGGTTGCCGCAGACGATCCGCGCGTCTCCAAGACCGCGATCACCACCACCGTGATACAAGGTGTGACCGTCACCGTGCCACAGACCGCCCTGGCGCTGCGTCGTCCACACCTCACCAACGATAGCTGTGTCATGTGTCATCAGGACACGCTACTGCTGGCGGGCATGGACAACCACACGCACAACATGCTGCCCCCTGCCTTCGCGCTATGGCGCGGCGGCGGGCGGCTCACCGCTCCAGCCGACGCAACCGACCCTCAGACGATCCTCGCGCGAGGCTTGACGCTATATCCGACCACGCTGGGCTGCCACGACTGTCATCAAACGCACCTGCAAACCGAGGCTGCGCGCTACTTGAACTGGGGCGAGGTGGTGAAAGCGGCGTGTGAGCAATGCCATCGCGAGGCGGGCGCAGGTCCAGTGCCTGTGGAGTTGTCCGCGCCAGAGGACTGAGCGGCACGGCGTCAATCCACAAACTCCACACGCTCGTAGCCAGCAGCGCGCAACACCCGTTCAACGGCGATCTGCGCGCGCGTGCGCGCCTCTTCCAGGATGCCGCTCTCCAGCGCGGTTTCGCGAATGGCTTGCACGGCTTGCTCGCGCGCCTGGCTCTCCAGTTCTTTGCTCTCTTCGAGGATCAACAAATTTGTGCGGTCGTAAACGCGCGTGGTGCAGCGCTGCGACGCATCATCAATCAGGTAGGTGTCGAGCAGCTCGGCGGGCGGCAGCCGCACGCGCACTGCCCGGCCGTCCTCCAGCGTCTCCACGTCTTCGGGCTGGAGCTGATCGAGCCGCACACCTGCCTTCACTCGCCCACACGCGATCAGCACCAACCGCTCGTAAATCACATCGCCCACGCGCGCCTTCTGCACCTCCACGACGGTGGACATGAGCGTTTGCACCGTCGCCAGGTCGCTGATGCCGCGCACCTGCAAAATGGCGGAAGGGCGCGCCACAATCGTGGGCGTCGCAGCAGGCAGCACGGTTGAAAGCACGCTCGCTGGATTCACCTGCTCCGCTGCCTCAGAAGCCACGCGCGCGGCATCGCGCATCGCAGAGGCAACCAACAACGCCGCGATAACCATCGCCACTGCGACGATAGCAGCGCTGAGACCACAGCCCAACGCGAACGGCGAGATGCTGCGCTGGCTGCGCTGCGGTGGCGAAGGCAGCGCGGGATCAGACATCTACAGCGGCTGACGTCTGCGGAATCAGACCAAGCCTGCGCGCGTGTTCCTCCAGCTTGCGCGTGCTCGGCTCGGTCAATTGTGACCCATCTGGGAAGATGATCGTTGGAATGCTGCGCATCCCGTTGTTTACAGACTTGACGAACTCCGCAGCTTCTTCGTTTTGCTCAATGTCAATCCATTCGTAGGGCACGTTGTTCTTGTCAAACCAGGCGCGCGCGCGGCGCGTGTCGCCGCACCACATTGCGCCGTAAAAGCGCGTGATATTCACCATAGGTTCTCTCTACATCTCCTCTCTGCGATACGTGCGTATGCAGGCTGCATTATATGGGCGTTTGCTTACGCAAGCAGAAGCGTGACTTGTTGCAGAAGCGAGGCTTTTCATCAGCAAAAGCGCAGCCTCCGCGCCCCATAGTGGCATTTCAAGCGGCGATATGCACGCCGTAGAATGCGAGCCAGTCTTATGCGCCCAGGCGAAGCATCCATCGCACCTGCTGAGGAAGAGAGCGCGTTGCGCGCTTCCGATGGGATCGCCCAAGCTGCAACGCTGACCTCGCTCGGCAACCTCAGCAGCCGACTGATCGGCTTGGCGCGCGAGACGGTCAAATCGTTTTACTTCGGCAATGGGCAAGCAGCCAGCGCGTTTGAGCTATCCGCCAACATCCCCACACAGTTTTACGACTTGCTCGTCGGCGGCATGTTGAGCTCCGCCCTGGTGCCCACATTCAGCGCGCTGCACGACAGCCGCAACCCCAACCGCCTGCGTGCCTTCGGCGAGTTGCTCGGCGCCCTGATCGGCTTGATGATGGCTGTGCTGGCAGGGGTGGTGGCGCTGCTCTGGCTATTCGCGCAGCCTATTGCTGTGTTCATCAGCGGCGGCTCCAATCAAGACGTGGAGATGGTCGCCGACTTGCTGAGGGTGACCATCCCGGCGATTTTGTTCCTGAACCTGAGCGGCATCTTGACCAGCGCGCTGCACGCGCAACGGCGCTTCGGCTTCACTGCGTTCACGGCGACCACTTACAACCTGGTCATGATCGCAGCAGTAGTGCTGCTGGAGTCGCGCCTGGGTGTGACGGCGTTGGCGGTGGGGCTGCTGGCTGGCAGCGCCGCGCAAGTGCTGATTCAGTTGCCAGGGCTGCGCGGCGTGCCGGTGCGGCTATCGCTCAACTGGCGGCTGCCTGGCGTGGCGCAGGTGATTCGGCTGTTTTTGCCCGTCGCAGGTGGATTGCTACTGGCGCAGATCGCCGTGCAGGTGAGCTTCATCTCCGCGTCGCGCATCAGCGCTGAAGGACCAGCCACCATGCGCTACGCAGCGCAGGTCATTCAGTTTCCGCTCGGCATGATCGTCACAGCCATCGCGGCAGCCATCCTGCCAGCGCTCTCAGCCGCAGAAGGCGAGGCATTCCGCACGACGCTCAAACAGGGTTTGCGACTGGTGATCGCGCTGATCGCCCCAGCGTCGGTGGGGCTTTATGTGCTCGCCACACCCGTTGTCGCCTTGCTGTTCGAGCGCGGCGCGTTCACAGCGGAGAGCACCGCCTACACCGCGTCCACGCTGCGCGCCGCCGTGCCCGGCTTGTTCTTCGCGGCATTAGACTTGCCGCTGATCTACGCCTTTTACGCCCAACGCAACACGCGCACGCCGACAATGGTGGGCATTGTGTCAAACGGCTTGTATTTGACGCTGGTCGGCACACTCACGTTGCTGGCAGAGCTGGGCGTGCGCACGTTCACACTGGAAGACCTGGTGCTGACCAACTCACTGAAGACCGGCGTGGATGCCTTGCTGATGGGCGCGCTGTTGCATCGGCGAATCGGCGGCGCGATCAATGGCAATCTGCTCGCCTGGATGCTCAAAGTCGCCTGTGCATCTTTGGCGATGGGTTTGAGCGTGCATGTGGCGATGAATATGCTCCTGTTACGCTTCCCGCTGGGCGTGTTGCTCAACGACGCGATCATCGTGTTTGGTTGCGCAGCGGTGGGCGTGGCAGCCTACACCGTGCTACTGCGCGTGTTGGGCATACCCGACCTGACGCACGCCCGGCGCGCCTTGATGCGAAAGTCGCTGTGAGTGAGGCTTACGACCGCTTGAAGCGAGTGTTGGCTGTCAAAGCAGCGCTGGCGGTGGCATTTCTGGTGATCGTCCTGTTCACATTGCGCCATCCGATCAGCCTGAGCGCGGCGGCGCTCGATCTGGCGCTGCTGCTGCCGATTGGCTGGCTGGGGCGACGCAACCCTGCTCTGGCGACATATCTGCTCATCGCACAGACGGCGCTTTTCCTGACGCCGCGCCAGTTCGTGCAAGGCTACGTGAATGGCGTGAACTGGGTGATTTACGTCGTTCTGCCCGCCATCGCCATCTTCGTGTTGCGGTCGCGCCGTGCGGCATGGCTCGGCGCGACGCTCACGCTCATCATCGCGCTGCCGATCATGCTGTTCGCTGCGCTCACGCTCCCGCCAGCGATCACGCGCACCGACGTGCTCACACTGATAGCGTTTGTGTGTGGCGTCACGATCGGGCTAGTCGCGGCGCTGGGGCATCGTTTGAACGCGTAACTCGCAAGCAGCGGAACAGGCGCGCAATCGGCAACCTATAATTGTAAGCAGATGAACGCTTCTGTGAGCGCCCTCTGCCGACAGGCTACGCGCGTGATGTGTGTTTTGGCGCTGGCGGCGCACGGGCTGCCTGCCATGCACGCGCTCGCGCAAGGTAGCGCGAACCTGTTGCGAAACCCCGGCTTTGACTGGCCCGCGCAGACCAACGGCGACGTGTGCGCGTTCGGCTGGCAGAAAGACAACGCCATCACCCCGCATGAGTGGATCCCCTATTGGGCGTGCAAGAGCGGCGATGAGGTGAACCAGGACCGCATCAACCGCGCGCCAGAGTTCAGCATGATGACGGTGGAGATGGCTGCCGACCGTGTGCGCAGCTACCCCACTGCCGCGCGATTCTTCACCTTTTGGGCGCTCAATCGCTCGATGGGGCTATATCAGGTGGTGCGCAACATCCAGCCGGGCGCGCGGCTGCGCTTTAGCATTTGGGCGAACGTGCTCACAACTGATTCGGACATTCTGCCGCTTAGCTCGTCCCGCCAACCTGGCGGCTTGCAAGTGCGCGCTTGCATTCATACCGACGGCACCTTCGCGCTGCAACCCAACTTCGCCGACCCCAACGTGGTGTGCAGCGGTTGGATTCGCCCCTACGATCGCTGGGAGGAGGTGTCGGTCGAGGCGGTGGCGAAAAGCGACACCGTCACCGTGTTCGTGGACTCTACGGCGGAGTATCCCGTCAAGCACAACGACGTGTATGTAGACGACGCCTCGTTGGTGGTGGTGGGCGAAGGCGCCTCCGCAACACCCGCGCCCCCAGCGCCCGCACCCGCATCTGCGCCCGCTGCAAGCGACAGCCTGCCTCAAGTGATCGTCAAGACAGCCACCGCCAATGTGCGCGCTGCCCCTGCGCTCACTGCCGCGATCCTGGCATCTGTGCCGCAGGGCAGCCGCTTCACTGTGCGCGCTTACACGGCGGATCGCGTCTGGTGGCAGATTGAGTACGCCTCCGCGCCAGGCGGTGTGGCGTTCATCCACAACTCGGTGGTGGAACCCAACTCGGCGCTGGCAAGTCTCGTGGGCGGCGCTGCTGCGGCTGCGTCAGCTCCAACAGCACCTGCGCCAGCGACAACAGCACCTGCCATAAAGCCCACCGTCACGGTGAACACGGGCAACAGCCGCCTGAACATTCGCGTCGCGCCCTCGCCCACCGCCCCCGTGCTAACCCGCGTGCGCAGCGGCACCGTGCTGGAAGTGATCGGCGTTTCGGCGGACCGTCAGTGGTGGCAAATCGCTTACCCATCCGCGCCAGGCGGCACAGCGTGGGTGATGGCACAGTTTGTCCTCCCCAACGCAGCGGCGCGCGCGCTGGCGCAGAACTAGCGGCGATAGAGCGCCGCCGAAGCCCCGCGAAAATCGCACCGCAGGATCAGACGAGCGTTTTGATCAGCCCACTGGCGCACCAAGCCGCGCGCGTCCCACATCGCCGGCTCGGTCTCGTACAGCCAAAAGCGCCGCGCGTCGCCCAGCGCCGTCTCCAGGCGCAGCGCCACCTCCGCTGCGCTCATGCCGTGATTCGTAAACGGCGCCTCGATGATCTGTGCTGCATCCAGCACTTTGCCCTGCTGACGGACGTAGTAGGCAAGCCCGTGCTGCCCGTATGGAATCTGGAAGATGACGCGATCCGTCTCCTGCAGGCGGCGCAACACACACGCCGCAGCCTGGCGAATCTCTGGGCGGACGGGATGCGCGATCTGCGCCCACAAACCTAGCAGGCTGACCGCGCTCAAGACGACGATCAGCGCGCCGCGCGCCAGTCGGTTGCGCCAGGACAGCACCACTGCGCCGCCGAGCAACAGATAAAACGCGGGCGCAGTCCAGAGCAGGTAGCGCGGATTAAACAGCGGATAGCGCGTGGAAATCCCATACAGCAGCAACACTGGCAGCACCACCCAGACCAGAAAGCCCCACAGCGCCGCGCGGTGCGGTCGCATCTCTGGCACCAACCACGCAGCAACCAGCGCATAGGCGATCAGCCCAACCGTAACAGAGACCACGAGGAGAGCGCCCCCACTCGCCCATCCCGCAGGCAACGCCTGGGACAGGCTCAAACCAGCAGTCCAGTAAGTGAGCAGCGTGTAGATCATCTGCGGCAACGGCACGAAAGGGTGACCGCTCTCGCCGCCGCGCGCAAGCAGCGGCGCCTGCCAGGCGAGCAGCGGCAGGTAAGGCAACGTCAACAGCCCCAGCGCGACCAGCGCGCGACGCCACTGAGCGCGAAGGTGCGGGCGCGTCCACACCAGCGCTGCCGCCACAGGCACGAAGAGCGGCGAAAGCAAGTGCGTGTAAAAACTCACGCTGGCGAGGGCAACAAACCACACCCAATGCCAACGCTGCTGCGCCCGCAGCAACACATACGCCGCCGCCAGGATCAGCGTCGGCTGAAGGGTGTACATCTTTCCCTCCGCGGCATACCAGATCAGCGTGGGGGAAAGTGCCATCAGCCAGGATGCCGACAATCCAGCGCGCGCGCCCAGCGCGCGCCGCCCAACCGCGTGGGCGAGCGCCACCTGCATCACACCAAAGCACACCGAAAAATAGCGCAGCGCAAACGGCGAATCGCCCGCCAGCGCTAGCCATCCGCGCAACGCCAGCGTGTAGAAGGCGCCGTTCCACTGCTCGCGGACGAAGCTGCCCAGCAGCACAGACAAGGGTTGCAGCGCAAAGCGCACCGAGTCCACCTCGTCCCGCCAGAGGCTTTCATGATGGATGGTGAGCGCGCGCAGCGCGAAGGCGACGCCGACAATCAGCCACGCACTGGACGAGAGGCAGCGGATCATCTGTGGCACATACACACAGGCAAGCCACCTATCGGCGATGCTTGCTCGTCTGCGCTGCAACCAGGGGCGTTCCCTGCAAAAGAAAGCCGCCCGTCTCAGCTTCCCACTTGACAAGCGGGAAAGAGCAACGGGCGCTGTGAGTACTGCGTTTTCGTCACATCCCGTCCTGCTCGGTTTTCAACCGAGCAGGACGGCACTTAAACCTGGTTTTGACGGTCTCCGTCTCAACGCGCGAGCGCCTCGGCGGAGCCTTGCGCGCCCAGAATCAGCGCCAGGATGCCCAGCGCGGAGATCACCGCGGCAATGCCAGCCACCGCCCACATCACGCCTTTGTAAACAGCAGGGCGATGACCGAGATAGTCGTACGCCACCTGTCGCACGCCGTTGATGCCGTGTCCGACCGCCAACACCAGCATCACGGCGTAATACAGTCGGAAGAGCAACTGCCCTACGGTGACGGGCTGCCCTTGCGCACCCCAAAAGGCGACCGTCTGCGCCGTGGTGATGGCGTGCGTGCCGATCAGCAAGTGCTGCACCCAAAAGTGAGAGAGGGCGAGGAAGACCAGCGCCAAGCCGCTGTAGCGCATGAAGAGCCACATCGCGCGCTCAAACCGATTGCGACCTTGCACAATGGGCTGCACGCGACGCACAGTGCGCCCAGAAGTCGTTGTTGTGACCGCCATAGCCAACTTCCTTTAGTGTCCACCACCCATGAAGTGCGACACCGACTTCCACGCCATGATGGCGATTGTCGGCAATGTGAGGGCGAACGTGATGATCAGCGACCAGCGTGTGGCAACCTGTTGCTTCTCCCAGAGCTGGGGGCGCAGCTCCAGGATAGCGACGCGCGTGCCGTTCACTGCGTGAAAGATCAGCAGCGCCGCCAACACCAGCTCGCCCACAGCGAACAGTGGCGTCTTGTAAGCCTCCAACATGCGCTCGTGCAACGCGGGATTAAACGCCGACATGCTCATGCCGAAGATGTGCACCCCGAGAAAGACCACAATGCCCAGACCACTCACGCGGTGCAGCAACCACATCCAGTGGTTCTCGCGTCCGCGATAGCGCAGACTCTCCCGAACAGTGATCAAAAGCGGATTCAACATACGCGACAAGTATAGGTCACTCGCGTGTTTTGGTATGAGTGCTGAAGCGCGGCTTCAGCACTCATACCATCAATAAGACTTGCCGATCAACGCGCGCTCGCGCACCTGCTTGCCGCTCACCACGCATGTCCACTCACCCTCCGGCTGGTCGAGGGGGAAGTTGAGCGTCTTTGCGGTGAGGTTGTTGCGGATGAACTCGTCGTTGGCGGGGTTATCCTCCAGCGGGGCTAGCGCCCAGCCGTCCTCCACCGCCTCCTTCACTTCGTCCCACGTGTTGCACTCGCGGATGTGAGAGTGTAGGAAGTGCTCCGCCTGCTGCAGCAGCGCATCGTGAATCTCCTGGAGCAGTCGGTGAATGCGCTCCGCCAGCCCCTCCTGGGGGACGAACGACTTGCCCTCTTTGCCAGGGCGGTCGCGGCGCGCTAAACCGACTGTGTCATTCGCCACATCTTTCGGTCCCACCTCCACGCGCACGGGCACGCCGCGCATCTCCCAGTCGTTGAACTTGAAGCCGGGCGTCTCCTCGCGGTCGTCCAGCTTCACGCGCAAGCCCGCCGCCTTGAGCGTGTGCAGCAGCCGCTCGGCAGTTTCAAACACGGTGGTCTTTTCGGCGTCGGTTTTGTAGATTGGCACGATCACCACCTGAATCGGCGCGATCTTGGGCGGCAGGCGCAGTCCCTGATCATCGCCATGCACCATGATCACGGCGCCGAGCAGTCGCCAGCTCAATCCCCACGATGTCGTCCAGCAGAACTTCTCGGTGTTGTCGCGGTCGAGAAACTTGATGTCGAAGGCGCGGGAGAAGTTCTGACCCAGGTCGTGGCTGGTGCAGCTTTGCAGCGAGCGCTTATCGCCCATCATGCTCTCGACGGAGTAGGTGGTCAGGGCGCCAGCGAAGCGCTCGTACTGGCTTTTGCGCCCGCGAAAGCCGGGCAAGGCGCAGTCCTGGCGCATGTGGTCGTAATACACGTTCAACATGCGCATCACTTCTTCCAGCGCTTCTTCATGGGTGGCGTGGGCGGTATGCCCTTCTTGCCAGTAGAACTCCATCGTGCGGATAAATGGCTTGGTGCGCTTCTCCCAGCGCACGACGCTGTTCCAGCAGTTGATCAGCATGGGCAAATCGCGGTAGCTCTTGATCCACTGCGCGTAGGAGTAACCGATGATCGTCTCGCTGGTGGGGCGCACCACGAGCGGTTCTTCTAGCGCCTCGCCGCCGCCGTGCGTCACCACTGCCAGCTCTGGCGAAAAGCCCTCGACGTGCTGCGCCTCTTTCTGCAGAAAGCTGATCGGGATAAAGAGCGGGAAAGCCGCGTTGACGTGCCCCGTCTCTTTGAAGCGCCGGTCGAGGAAGTCGCGCATGTGTTCGTAGATCGTCCAGCCGTAAGGTTTGACCACGATACAGCCGCGCACGGGGGCGTAGTCGGCAAGGTCTGCTTCGCGGATAACGTCGAGATACCACTCAGAGAAGTCTTGACTGCGGGGAGTGATTTTCGCCATGCGTGCAATCACCGAGATTATACTGAGAGGTGTTGTGGCTGTGCCTCACGCGAGCCGACTGGCGCACGACACGGTGCGCTTTTTGCGCGATCTGATCCGCCTGGACACCTCCAACCCGCCTGGCAACGAGATCATCGCCGCCGAATACATCGCTGGCGTGTTGCAAGCCGAGGGACTCGAGCCAGTGGTGATTGAGACAGCGCCGCGGCGCGGCAACGTGATCGCGCGCTTACGAGGCGACGGCAGCGCAGCGCCCTTGCTGCTCTACTCGCACACCGACGTGGTGCCGGTGGAGCGAGACAAGTGGAGCGTGGACCCGTTCGGCGGTGAGCTGCTCGATGGTTTCATCTACGGGCGCGGCGCGCTGGACATGAAAGGCATCGGCGCAATGCAGTTGGCTGTGTTCCTCGCCATCGCGCGCGAAGTCCTCAGCGGGCAACTCACGCTCGCGCGCGACATCATCCTCGCCGCCACTGCCGACGAGGAAGCCGACACCAACCAGGGGATCGGCGTGCTGGTGCGACGCAGCCCCGAGTTGCTTCGTGCTGAGTATGCGCTGAGCGAGTTCGGCGGTCATGCCACTTGGGTCGGGCGGCACGTGCTCTACCCCATCCAGACCGCCGAGAAGGGCAACATCTGGATGCGCCTGATCGCCACTGGGCGTCCAGGGCACGCCAGCGTGCCCCACGACGACAACCCCGTCGTCACACTGGCGCGCGCGCTAGATCGGCTGTCGCGGTTGCAATTGCCCACCAAGCTGCTGCCCACCACCCGAGCGTTGATCGGCACGCTGGCAGATGCCCTGGGCGGGGCGCAAGGTGTGGCGCTGCGCGCCTGGATGGAGATGGATGCACTGCGCGACATCCCACTGCACCGATTGATCAACGACCCTATGCTGGCGGCAGAGTTGCACGCGGTCACACACACCACCATCGTGCCCACCAGCCTGCGCGCTGGCTACAAGGTCAATGTCATCCCTTCCACGGCAGAAGCGGGGCTTGATTGTCGCATCTTGCCCGGCACGGGGGTGGAAGAGACGCTCTCTGCGCTCAACACAGCGCTGCAGGACTTCCAGACCTTGCGCTTCGAGGTGGACAGCGTGGGGGAGGCGCTGGAGTTTCCCTTCGACACACCCCTTTTCGAGGCGATCAGCCGCGTGTTGCGCCGCCACGACCCGCGCGGTGTGCCGACGCCCTACATGCTCTCTGGCGGCACAGACGCCAAACACGTTTCGCGGCTTGGCGCCGTGTGCTACGGATTTTCGCCAATGCGCTTCGATCCAGGTGAGAACTTCTTCGACCTGGTGCATGGTCACGACGAGCGTGTGGCTGTCTCCGCGTTGAACTGGGGGGTGCAGGTGCTGTATGACCTGGTGCGCGAGTTTTGCGCAAAATCTTAAAAAAGCTTAAATCGCATCGGCGTCGCGCCGTAGGCTCCTCGCAGTAAGCGCCTCTCCGCTCAACAGATACGCCGGTCCGACGTGCTCGATCTTGCGCGCGGCGATCACAGCAGCGTCCTGCGCCGCAGCGAGGGGGGATTTGCCTTGCGCCAACCCCGCCAGCGTCGCACCACAGAACGTATCGCCGGCGCCAGTCGGGTCTAGCTCCTGCGCACGCTCGGCAGGGATCGGCGTGGCGCGGTCACCTTCCACGACAATCGCGCCGCGTCGGTCGAAGGTGATGAACAGCAGCGCGCCGTCGCGCGTGCGCGTGGAGATGCGCCCAGCCACACGCAGGCTGCCCCACAGCCCCAGCGCCTCGTTCTCGTTCATGAAGAACAAGTCGGCTTGCTCAAAAATGGCGCGCACCGTTGCGGTTTCTTGTTGCACAATGCGGAAGTAGGTGCCCGCGCTGATGCGCGGCGCGCGCCGCTCGCGGCAGGCGTGCAGAAATTGCAGCATCTTTTGTGCGCTGCTCAAGGCTGCAATGTGCACAAAGCTGTAGGACGACAAATCGTCGGGCAGCAGGTCTGGCGCGAGTCGCCCCTCCCCACCCCACGACGCGCCGAGCAGTTGCGCTTTGCCCCCCCCGTAATGCGCGATCTCCAAATGCGGCATGTCGTCCTCAGCGATCAGCGGACCGGTCCAGCGCAAGCGCGCTTCCACTGGCTGAAAGGGCAATGGCACTGTCACTGGGCGAGGCGCGAGCAGCGTGACATCCGCGCCGAGCAGGCGCGCCGCCAACGCGGTGTACAGACCAGCGCCGCCGATGGTGTCGTAGGTGCATCCGCCGATGTGAAGTCGGTCGCGGGAGGCGCAACCGATAACCAGAATGCGAGGCTTCATGCAATGCAGCGCATGATACGCCCTGCGCTACGGCTGGTGCGTGCGCGCAGATGCAGCAGCACAGCGCGGCGTGCCCCCTGGCAGACGATGGCGGTTGCGCGCCACCCATCCGTAGATGCGCCTCGCCATAGCTCGGACGAGCGCCAAGCGGTATGCCTGCGCGAACCAGCACCAGGGTGTGCCGATCTCGCGCAGCGCGGCGACAATCGCATCCGCTCCACGATAACGCTGCCCCGCGGCATCCACAAACCAGGCTGCCTCCTGGCATTCCTGCGCTGTTAAGCCGCTCAACTCCAACACACTGGGCGACTGCCAGGCGCACACGCGCACGCGCTGGCGTCGGTCCAAGCGAGCGAGCCAACGCGCGCTGCGTTCACAGAATCCGCAGTCGCCGTCGTAGATCAGCAACGGTGGTTGAAGGAGGGTTTTCATGCGCATCATGTTCAGGTTCAGCGCGCATACACGCTGGGCACGATCTTGTGAAGCACGGCTTGCCCGCTTTCGTTGCTGCGCAAGCGCAAGACGATGCGACCATCCTCGCGGATGTGGTCTGTGCTGAGCGGCATGGCAGCGCTTTCGGTGAGCAGCAGCGCTGATACATCCAGCGTCTCGAACGCGCCACTGCGCCAGTTGAACGCCTGCACAGTGAGCGTATCTGATTCGACGGACAGCGCGTCGAGCCAGGTCACATCCACGCGCACTTCTGCGCTTGCGCTACTGGGCACACGCACCTCGAACCAGGGCTCCAGCAAGAAGACATGATCACCTCGATTGAGCTGCATCCCCTGATCCTCCAGCCAGAAGCCGCTGCTGCTCAGGAGGCTCCAGGCGTAGGCGACGGGGGGCAGCGCAGATCGTGCGACGCCGAAGCGCTGCACAGGCACACGCCAGAGATGTAAGCTGCGGTCCACAAAGTCAGCGTAGTCCACATACCCTCCCTGCGGCACTTCATCGCGCCAGCAAGCGAGAAAGGCGCCGACGCCCACCGGCATATTGCCGAAGATACTGCGCGCCAGTTCCATGCGGGCGACGCGGCGGGCAGATGCGGCAGGGTCGGCTGCGGGCACCTCCACCCACCCCGTTGTTGCAGTGCCTATGTCGAGCGTGCGCTGACCCAGCGGCAAATTGGCGCTCGCTACTGCGGCGTTGATCGCGCGCAGGTCAAACCAGGGCTGCGGGTGATCAGCCGTGAGCGTGACCTGCGCCTGGACGCTCACCTGAGGCGGCAGATCGCCGAGCGCCACAGAATCGTGACCGACCAGCAAGCTGCAATCCAGCAGCAAATCGCTGCCCTGATTGGTCAACGTGCCTTTGAGCGTGGCAGTGTTTGTGGGGTGATCGAGGACAAATTCGAGCCTGCCGCTGACCATCGGCTGGACAGTCGCGCCCGATGCGTACAGCAGCTCCAGTTTCTGGTTCGAGATCAGCCAGTTCGACAATCGCTCTGGGTCGCCGCGGGTGAGCGTGACCGTGAAGGGGACGCGCGCATCGGGCGCGCCAGGTTCGGTGATCGGATACGCCAGCGTGCGGGTAAACGCCAACGTCACGCTCTCTTCGCGCGGCGACAAGCCAGCGTAAATCTCCAACGCGCGCGCATCGCCCAGGTTGACGCTGCCGAGCTGGGTGCTCAGGCGATGCACAATGGGGCGATTGCCCTCCAGGCGAAAGCCCGTGAGCGAAGCCAGCGCGGTGAAAATAATCGTGAGCGCCGGCATGGTGAGCCAAGCCCACTCCAGCTTGCCGCGCGCGCGCAGCACAGCCCAGTTAGCTGGTCCGATGATCAAAAAGTAGGCGACGAAGAGCAGCGCGACAAACAGCGGCGACGGCGATAACCCGCGCGGTAGTGCAGCGGCAGCCTGTTGCGCCGCCCCAAGCGTGTTCTCCGTCAGCCCGATGCTGAGCGGCCAGCCCGCCCGTCCACCCATCAGCAGGGCGAAGAGCGCGCTGCGCCCAGACCAGCTCCGCAGTGGCTCCAGCGAGGCGTCGAAGGCAAGCTGATCCACCAGCCCGCGCCCAAGAGGTTGACGGACGATCAGCGGTGTAGCAGGGCTGCTCGCCAAAATGTGCGCGCTGGCGAGCACCGACTCCAGTGGCGCAGCCAACACTGGCTGATCCGCCTGCACAGACGCGCCGCCAGCAAACGCGGCGATGTGGCGCAGCTCAGCCTCCACCAGGCTGACGCTGGCGCGCGCTGGCGCGATGTCTGCAAACCCGCGCTGGTTGAGCGCAGCGTTCACACCACCGTTCAGAATCACATGCCCGCCCGCCATCACCCATGCGCGCACTGCCTCGCGCTGCGCGCGGCTGAGCGCAGCCGTGTCTGTGTTGAAGATCAAGACATCGGCGGAATCAAGGGCGGCGCTGCGGTCTGGAATCTGATCCGGCGACAGCAAGGCAAGCGCGGTGCGCTCGCTCACAGGGCTGGGCACACTGCCGATAAAGTTGAACGCATCGGGCGCGTCGCTGACGATCAACGCCAGCCGCTCCAGTCGGTCAAGCCGGCGGACGGGCGCTTCAGCAGCAGCAACCACCCGATCGCCCGCGCGCAGGGTGACGTTGAAGTTGCTGACGTCGCCTGGCACATACAGCGTGACCACGCGCCGCCCATTCGCAGGCAGGCTGACTAGCTGGGCGTAGCGCTCACCTACTGCGCGGCTGCTGCGCGAAAGCGCGACCTCCCCCTCCAGTGCATCGCCCTCGTTGACCAGTCGCACGCGCACGGGCACCCATGCTTCCGATTTCACGTATGCGTCGAAACCCGCTTCCACCTGCATCTGCACGCGCAAGGTGCCTGCGTCACGCGATCCACTCGACGCAAGCGCTGGGTACGCCAGCGCCATAGAAGCCAAGAGCGCCGCCAACGCGCAGCGCGTCACCTTCATCGTTTGGAAGTATAGCCCTCCGATTACGATAGCAGCGCAGCCAGTCAAGCGCGGCTTAACCTCCGCGCACGAACATCAAGCCATTCTGCATTCCAGCCGCCTTAGCGCAGGCATGGTTGAATAGCAACCATGACAAGCAGCAGCGAGCAGTGGAAGGCATGGTTGCGGATCCAGCGCGAGGGACGACGTTTCAGCGATCACCACGTGACAGTGCCCGCGCACAGCTACGTGATAGACGCAATTGAGCGCGTCTTCGCAGAACCAGAGGAGCGCCTGGTCTGGCGACATGCCTGCCATCACGCCTCGTGCGGGTCGTGCGGGCTGCGCATCAATGGCGTGGAGAAGCTACCTTGCATCACGCCGTTGGCGGAATACGATTTGCGCAAGCCCATCGTGCTGATGCCGCTCAGCCACCTGCCACGCATCGGCGACCTGGTGGTGGACTTCGCGCCGTTCTTCGCCCGCATGAGGGCGGTTGGCATGTCGCTCATCCGCAGCGACGAGACCGCGCCGCCCGAACAGACACTGCGGCGATTTGAAAATTGCATCGAGTGCGGTTTATGCGTGTCAGCGTGCCCCGCCATGCGCAACCCGCACTTCCTCGGTCCGGCAGCGCTGGCAGCCGCAGAGCGTGTGTTGAGCGAGCCGCGCGGCGCAAACGTGAGCGCAGTTCTGCGCATCGTGGACGACACCAACGGCATCTGGGCGTGTCGATCCTCGCATCAGTGCACAGCGGTATGTCCGATGGGCGTGGACCCAGCGGGCGCAATCATGCGCCTGCGCCAGAGGCTGTGAAACACAACACGCGCGAAATGCGCCCCTTGCAAGCCGTCGAAATTCTGCTATAAACTTCGGAGAGTTCAATCTCAGGAATCTGCCAACACGGAGAAGGAACACATGAGGAATCAAACAAAACTCACCCGGCGTCAGTTGCTGAGGCTTTCAGCACTGACGGGTATCGGCGCTGCCATCGCAGCCTGTGCTCCACAGTCACCCTCGCAGCCTTCACAGCCATCTACAACGGAGCAGCAGCCCACCCCACAAGTCCAGAGCCGCCTGCCGAGCGTGCCCCGCGAGAAGACGCTGATCCTGGGGTGGTCGTTCAGCACTGGCGACATCGGCAATGTGCAGCCATGGACGCAGGGATACACGCATCAACAGCTCAACAACCTGCTCTGGGAGCCGTTGTTTTACTTCGCCATCTTCGCCGATAAAGAAGTGCCCTGGCTCGCCGAAAGCGGCACCTACAGCAGCGACTTCAAGGAGCTCACCATCAAGCTGCGCAAAGAGGCGCAGTGGAGCGACGGCACGCCGATCACCTCCAAAGACGTGGCGTTCACGTTTAATGGGCACTTGAACAACGATAAGCTGAAATATCACGCCGAGTTCAAAGAGTTCGTGGAGTCCATCGAGACGCCCGACGAGCAGACGGTGGTTGTGAAATTCAACAAGCCCGCGCCACGCTTCAAGTTCGAGGTGCTCAGCCAGAAGTTCGACACCGGCATCGAGATCGTGCCAGAGCACGTGCTCAGCAAAGAAGCGGATGTCGTCGCCTTCAAGGGCGATTACGACATGCCGATCTCTGGTCCGTATCGCATCGTGGCGTGGAACGCTGACCAGAAGATCCTCGACCGGCGCGACGACTGGTGGGCGGTGAAGGCTGGCATCGCCACGCTGCCCGACGTGCAGCGCGTGATTGTGGTGAACATCGGTGGCACGGTCGGCACCAACATGCAGGCGGTGGCGCAGCGCCTGGTGAACAACGAGATGGACGCCTCGCTCGACATGCGCGACGCGCTGATTAAGAGCACGCTGGAGAAAAACCCCAAGATCACCACCCACACCGGCAACGAGCCGCCGCGCGGCTACCTGGACTGGTGGCCGAATTCGCTCTGGGTGAACCATGAAATCGAGCCGTTCAACGATGTGCGCGTGCGGCGGGCGATCAGCCTGTCGCTCAACCGCGACCAAATTGACGAGGTGGTGTACGACGGCGCCCAAATCACCACCATCTTCCCCTTCCCGCTTTATCCCGGCTTGCAGGCGTTCGCCGACAGCCCTGGCGTGAAGGCGCTCATCGAGAAGTACCAACCGCGCAAATACGACCTGGCAGAAGCAGAGCGGTTGATGAACGAGGCGGGCTTCACCAAGAACGCCGATGGCTTGTTCGAGAAAGACGGCAAGACGGTGCCCTGCGTGATCAACGGCTTCGAGGGCATCCACTCGGACATTGTGCCGATCCTGGTGGAACAGCTCCGCGCCGCCGGCTTCGACGCCAGCATCAACTTCGGACCCGACGCCTATCAGAACATGGCGGATGGCAAGCCAGGTTTGTACATGTTTGGTCATGGCGCCAGCTTGAAGGACCCGTATGCCGTCTTCTTCCTCTTCACCAAGAAGCCAGTGGGCAACACGGCTGGCGCGAACAACTTCTCGCGCTACAACAACCCAGCGTTCGATCAACTGGTCGCCGAGATGGGTCCGCTGCCAGCCGAAGACCCCAAGTTCCAGGAGCTGGCGGTGAAGGCGATGGAAATCTACTGGCAGGATCAAATTGACATCCCAGTCATCCAGTGGTTGCATCGCATCCCCTACAACCAGACCTACTGGGTGAACTGGCCCACGCGCGACAATCTCGGACCGGGCTGCAACGGCGCGTTCTGGGCTTTCACCGGCATGTTGGTGGTGACCAACCTGAAGTCGGCTGCTTGAGGTTGGAGTCATACTGCATCAACACCTGAACCGCACGGAGCAGAGCGTCCTAGCCTATGACCCGCAGACGCTCTGCTTCGCCATTGTGATTGATTCACCCAAGAGGAGTGAGCAACCTTGACGATTGTTACTTTGATCAAGCGCGTATTGTTCTTGCTGCTGGTGATCTGGGTCGCAACCACGATCATCTTCTTCATTCCGCGTTTATCGCCAAAGAACCCCATCCGTGAGCGTTTCGCCGAGCTGGCACGGACGGGCGGCTACAGCCCCCAGGCGCTGGAGGAGATCGTCGAGTCTTACAACCGCAAATTTGGGTTAGATCGCCCACTCGTCGAGCAGTACCTCGTTTACATGGGCAGCCTGCTGCGCGGCGATCTCGGCGTGTCGCTGAACAAATATCCGAAAACTGTGCTGGAGATGATCGTTGAGGCGCTGCCGTGGACGATCGGGTTGCTTGTGATGACGACCATTCTGTCATTCGTCATTGGCAATTTGCTGGGAGCGCTGAGCGCATGGCCGCGGGCGCCGCGCTGGGTGCGCAGCATCACCATCCCATTCATCCTGCTGGGCGGCGTGCACCCATACCTGCTCGGACTGCTGCTCGTTTTCTTCATCGCTTTCCAACTGCGCCTGCTGCCCATGGGCAACGCCTACACCATCGGGACCGAGCCGACGTTCACGCTTGAGTTCATCCTGGATGTGTTGCGCCACCAGATTCTGCCAGCCTTATCGCTCATCCTGGCATCAGTTGGGGGGTGGGCGCTGGGCATGCGCGGCATGGGCGTGACGGTGCAAGGTGAGGACTACGTGAACTTTGCAGAACACAAGGGGCTTGCGCCGCTGCGCATTTTCTACAGCTACTACATGCGCAACGCCATCTTGCCACAGGTGACTGGATTGGCGCTCGCATTTGGCACGATCATCACCTCTGGCGTGCTGGTGGAGTCTCTGTACGGTCTGCCTGGACTAGGGTCGGTGCTCGGAGGCTCTATCGTGTCCAACGACTTCACCGTGATATACGGCGTGTGCATTTTCATCATCATCGGCGTGGCGCTAGCGATGCTGTTCGTTGACCTGTTGTATCCGCTGCTGGACCCGCGCATCCGCTACGAGAAGAGTTAAGGCTATGGCTGTCGCAACCACACCCGCACCCGCTGCGGACGCTTGGCTGCCCTCTCGCACGACACTATTCCTGCGCTACCTGCGTCGCAACAAGAGCCTGGTCGTCGGGCTGGGCATTGTGCTGTTCCTGGTGCTGTTCACAGTAGTTGGGTCTATCATCACCAACCCTGAGGACGCTTACCCGTTGCGCGTGCGCCCGCGCCAACCGCCAGGCGCAGAGTTCCTGCTCGGCACGGATTGGTACGGCCGCGATTTGTTCGCGGCGATGGTGGTAGGGCTTTGGCAAACGGCGCTGATCGGCGTCATCGCTGGGGGCATGGGCACGCTCACTGGCGTTGTGCTCGGCTTCACCTCTGCTTACTACGGCGGCTGGGTTGATCGGCTGATCACTGGCATCTGTCAGGTGTTGCAACCGATCCCGCCGTTTTTGATTCAAGTGATCATCGCTGCCTCATTGGACAAGCGCTCAGTGACGATCTACACCATGGCAATCGTCATCTATCTGCTCTCCTGGATGACGCCAACGCTCGTCATTCGCTCCCAGGTGCTCTCGCTGCGCGAGCGGGTGTTCGTCAACGTGGCGAAGCTATCCGGCATGGGCGACCTGGAAATCATCTTCAAGGAGCTGTTGCCCAACCTACTGCCTTTCATCGCGGCGGGTTTCGTCGGACAGGTGACGGGCGCGATCTTCGCCTCGTTCGGCTTGTCTGTGCTGGGGTTAGGACCGCTGCGCGAGCCGCTGATGGGCAACATCATCTACTTTGCGCTCCAGCAATCCGCCTTCTTCAACGGCTGGTGGTGGTGGCCGTTGTGGCCCGCGCTGGCGTTCTTCCTCATCTTTGCCGCGTTGACGCTCATCAACATCGGACTGGATGAGGTGGCGAATCCTCGCGTGCGGAGGTCAGAATGAGCGCGCTGCTGCGTGTGATTGACTTGCGCGTCACGTACTACACGGACGCAGGGCGCGTATGCGCGCTGGATGGCATCAGCTTTGAGCTAGGCGCTGGCGAGAAGCTAGGGCTGGTGGGCGAGTCTGGGTCGGGCAAGAGCACCATGGCGCTGGCGATGATGCGCATGATCAAACCGCCAGGGCGCATCGAGAGCGGCAGCGTGATCCTCGATGAAACCGACTTGATGAAGCTGAGCGAGTATGAAATGCGCCGCGCGCGCCTGAGCCTGATCAGCTACATCCCACAGGGCGCGATGAACTCGCTCAACCCTGTGCTGCGCGTGGAGGCGCAGATGCGCGACGCTCTCAAAGCGCACGCCCCCACCATGTCGCGCGGCGAGCAAATGGATCGCATCACCCATGCCCTGCGCTCGGTGGATCTGCGACCGGACGTGGCGCGCATGTATCCACACGAGCTGAGCGGCGGCATGAAGCAGCGCGTGTGCATCGCCATCGGCATCTTGCTCAACCCAAAGCTGATCATCGCAGACGAGCCAACCAGCGCGCTCGACGTAGTCACCCAACGCCAGGTGATGGAGACGCTGGACCACGTGCAGCGCCAGCTCGGCGCCGCCATCATCCTGATCGGTCACGACATGGGTTTGATGGCGCAATTCGTGGACAAGGTGGCGGTGATGTACACCGGTCGGCTGGCAGAGATCAGCCCTGTGCGCGAGATGTTCACCGAACCCATGCACCCTTACGCCCGCGCGCTGATCGAAAGTCTGCCCACGTTGACCAACAAAGGCGCGTTGAAAGGCATTCCTGGCATTGCGCCCGCGCTCTTGCAACTGCCGCCAGGTTGCTCGTTTCATCCACGTTGCGCTTTCGCCAAGCCTGTGTGCCAGCAACTGACCCCCGTGCTGGAGCGCCTGCCCAATGGCAGGCATGTGGCATGTCACCTGTACACTGAGAACGGCGCCGAACACAACACACTGAACGCTTCTTCGGCATACTGAGACAATGTCGCACCTGATTGAGTTCCGAAACGTCACCAAAGTCTATGCGCGTGGGCTGCTCTCGCAAACCACCACCATCGCGCTGGACAACGTGTCCTTCACCCTGGACGAGTCCGAGCCTACTATCATGACTGTTGCTGGCGAGAGCGGCAGCGGCAAAACCACGCTGGCGATGCTTATGCTGGGCTTCATCAACCCCACTTCGGGGCAGGTGTTGTATCGCGGGCAGGACGTGGCGCACTTGAGCGGTGACATGCGCATGAACTTCCGCCGCGACGTGCAAGCCATCTTTCAAGACCCCTTCGCCGTCTTCAACCCCTTTTACACGGTTGATCACTTGCTCAGCGTGCCCATTGAAAAGTTCAAGCTGGCAAGGTCAAAAGTGGAGGCGCGACAGCGCATGGAAGAAGCGCTCACAGCGGTCGGCTTGCGCCCCCAAGACGTGCTGGGGCGTTTTCCGCATCAGCTCAGCGGCGGGCAGCGCCAGCGCATCAACGTGGCGCGCGCGCTGATGCTGCGCCCCAAGATCATCGTCGCCGACGAGCCAGTCTCGATGGTGGACGCCAGCCTGCGTGCCACCATACTGGAGAACCTGCGCGACTTGAACCGACAATACGGCATCTCCATCGTGTATATCACCCACGATCTCACCACCGCTTATCACGTGGCGAACTCGATCATCGTGCTCTATCGCGGCGCGGTGATGGAAGCTGGGAACATCGAGCACGTCATTCGCAACCCGCAACACCCCTACACGCGGCTGCTGGTAGACTCCATCCCCTGGCCGGACATCAACCGCAAGTGGGGCGAGACGGAGATCGTAGCTAAAGAGCAGGACCATCACCGCGCCGAGTCCGGCTGCCGATTTGCTTCTCGCTGCCCATTCGTGATGGACAAGTGCAAGCAGCCGCCGCCGATGTTCCGCCTGCGCCTCGACCATGCGGCAGCCTGCTTCTTGCACGAAGGGCAACCTATCCTGGAGCGCGACCAGTTGACCCATGTGCTGCCGCACTGAAGCGGCAGCCGCTCGTGTGCGCGACCAACCGCGCACACCTCACAGCCGCTCGAAGATGCCCGCCGCGCCCATACCGCCACCGATGCACATCGTCACCAGCCCATAACGCGCGCCGCGGCGCGGCATCTCATGGAGCAAGCTCACGGTGAGCTTGGCGCCAGTGCAGCCCAGCGGGTGACCCAGCGCAATTGCGCCGCCATTGACGTTGACGCGATCCACGTCCATCTCGAGCTGGCGGATGACCGCCAGCGCCTGCGCGGCAAACGCTTCGTTCAGCTCAATCAGGTCAATGTCACCGAGCGACAACCCAGCCAGCCGCAGCGCCTTTGGCACTGCCACCGTCGGACCGATGCCCATCACTTCTGGCGGCACGCCACCCACCGCATAGCTGGCAAAGCGAGCGAGCGGCTTCAGACCCAGCGATTCGGCGCGGCTTGCGCTCATCACCAACACTGCCGCAGCGCCGTCGCTGGTTTGTGAGGCGTTACCCGCTGTGATCGTGCCGTTCGCGCGGAAGACGGGTTTAAGCTTGCGCAACGCCTCTGGCGAAGTGTCGCGCCGCACGCCTTCATCTGCATCGAACGTAAACGTGCGCGTGCGTGGGCGCGCTCCGTCCAGCTCCGTGATCTGCACTTCCAGCGGCACAATCTCCGCGCGGAACGCGCCGCTGTCAATCGCTGCTGCGGCGCGCTGATGTGAGCGCAACGCGAAGGCATCCTGGTCTTCGCGCGAGATGCCGAAGCGCTCCACCAGTTGCTCCGCCGTCAGCCCCATCGGCATGTATAGCTCTGGGGTGAGGTCCACCATGTCGGGGCTGGGCGCATACACATGGCCGCTCATGCTGACCATGCTCATGCTTTCCACACCACCAGCGATGATCGCCTCAGCCTGACCCGCGATGATCTGATGCGCAGCCATGGCGATGCTCTGCAACCCAGAGGCGCAGAAGCGGCTGACCGTCTGCGCGGGCACAGTTTCGGGCAAGCCGGCGCGCAGCGCCGATATGCGCGCGATGTTCAAGCCTTGTTCAGCTTCGGGCATCGCGCAACCCACGATCACATCGTCTATCAGCTTCGGCTCAACGCCTGGCGCACGATCCAGCACAGCGCGGATCACGGCTGCCATCATGGCATCGGGTCGGGTGGCGCGCAGCGCGCCGCGATGGCTTTTGCCAACCGCAGTGCGCGCCGCGCTGACGATCACGGCATCGCTCATAGTCATTCGCATGGACATTACACACAGCTCAGTTCTTGAGCGGCTTGGCGTAGCTGAGCATGTGGCGAATGCGCGCCTGCGTCTTCGGCTCAGCCACCAACGAACAAAACGCCTCGCGCTCCAAATCGAGGATGTACTGCGCAGTCACCCACTGCGGCAGCGACAGGTCGCCGCCGCACAGCACGTGGGCGAGCTTGCGGAAAATGTGCGCGTCGTGATCGCTGATGTAGTTGCCCCAGCGCCACGTGTGGATGAGCATCTCCAACGCTGCTTTGCCACGCCTGCCCGTCGCATAGACGGCGCGCGCGTTTGGATCGCGGGGCTGGTAGCCGATCTCTGACAGGTGCAGCACGGTCGCCTTTGCGACGCCAACGCGCGCGTCGGCATCCATCAAGATTACGTCGCATGTGTCGAGGAAGCCCAGATCGCGAGCCACAAACGCGCTCTCGCTCACGCGCGCCTGCGCGATCAGCTCAAACACGCGCTGCACGTAGCTGAGAGCATCCACCTTGTCATGAACGAGGTGAGGCGACACCGCGCGCAGCAACAGCTCCTTGCATCCACCGCCAGCGGGGATCACACCCACGCCCACCTCGACCAAGCCGATGTAGGTCTCAGCGGGCGCGACCACGCGCGCGCCCGCCAGCACCACCTCTGCGCCACCGCCCAGCACGCGCTGATGTGGTGCGACGACGACGGGCTTGTCCGCGTGGCGCAACGCCATCAGGTCATCCTGGAGCTGCTGAATGAATCGCTCGACGCGGACGAGGTGTTCACGCTCCTCCACCAGGAACTGCGCGATGTTTGCGCCCAGGCAGAAGTCTTTGCCCGCGTTGGCGATCACCAAACCGCGCCACGCCTCGCGCGCGAGCAGCTCCAGCGCGCGTTGAAACGCTGCGTGGGTTTCTTCGTCCAGCGTGTTCCCTTTGGCATGGAAGGCTAGATTGAGCACGCCGTCGCCGATGTCCTGAATGCTGGCGCTGGCGTTGCGGTAGATCAGGCGCGGGTCAGCCGCGTCGCGCGCCAGCGACACGTGAAAGCGCGGCGGCTGTAGTGGGCGATAGCCGCCGCTTTGTGGGTGGTACACGTGTGTGGCTTCTCCACGTTCGCGCAGATAGAAAGATGGGCAGCCCTGTCGCAGCATGTCGTCTATCCACGCTGGCAGCGCGATGCCCCGCGCGCGCATCAGCGCGCAACCGCGCGCCAATCCGATCATGTCCCACAGCTCGAAGGGTCCCGCCTCCGCGTTGAAGCCCCAACGCATGGCTTTGTCTATGTCGTCGAGCGCGTGCGCCACCTCCAGCGCGCGCCGCGCAGCATACGCGAGGATGTGCAGCGTGGTCTCAACCACGAAGCGACCGCCGCGGTCGTCGCCCCACTGGTCGAAGATGACGCGCATTCGCTCTTCCAGCGGCAGGCGCTGCGTCGCCTGCACCACATCGAAAGTGGGCTGGCGCAGCGGCGCGTATTCCAGCGTGCGCAAGTCCAGCGCTTCAAGCGCGCTGCTGCCATCTGCTTGCGCGGTTTTGCGATAGAAGCCCGCGCCGCGCTTGTTGCCCAAGTCGCCGCGCGCGATCAGCGTCTGCACGACGGCAGGAGTGCTGAACTCTTCGCGGCTCTCGTCGTCTGGGGCGTGGTGGAGCACGTTCTCGCTCACCTGTCGCAGCACGTCCAGCCCGATCAGGTCAGCCAAGCGGAAGACGGCTGTCTTCGGGTTGCCGATCAGCGGTCCGCACAGCGCGTCCACCTCCTCAACGGTGTAGCCCATCTGCAGCGCAGCGTGCATGCGATGCTGCAACGCGAAGATGCCGATGCGGTTTGCGATGAAGTTGGACACATCGCGCGCGACGACCACCCCTTTGCCCAGCCGTCGCTGTCCGAACTGTTGGAGGAAGCGCAGCACCTCAGGCGCGGTGTCCGCTGTGGGGATCAGCTCCAGCAGCTTGAGATGCCGCGGCGGGTTGAAGAAGTGCGCGCCCAGAAAGTGACGGCGAAAGCTCTCGCTGCGCCCTTCCGTCAGCGCATGGATTGGAATGCCACTGGTGTTGGTGGTGACCAGACAATTGCCGCGGCGCGCTGCGTCCACGCGCGCAAGCAGCGCGCGCTTTGACGCCGCGTCCTCCACGACAGCCTCGATCACCCAATCGGCGCGACTGACCGCTTCAAAGTGATCCTCGAAGTTGCCCAGCGTGACGCGCTCCGCTGCGTCGGGGAAAAGCAGCGCGCCGCTTTTGCGTTGGCGCTCCCAGAGCGCCTTTACGATGCTGTTGCGGTCGGGTCCTTCAGCGGGCAGGTCCAACAGCGTGACGGAGATGCCAGTGCTGGCGAGCAACGCGGCGATGCCGCCGCCCATCGTCCCTGCGCCCAGCACAACGGCATGTCGTACGGTGAAATTCATCTTGAATGCTGAGATTGTATGATAGATGAACGCCACATGAATCTGGACGATCTGCGCCGGCGACTGCGGCGGCTGGGCGTGGTGCGCGCCGCAAACCTCACTGCTGCTCGTCTTTCCCCTCGCGCGCGCTACGACTTACCCGCGCCGCATCTGGACGCAGTCAGCGTGACCTCTGGTGTCGCGTGGGTCAGCCGCCAGGTGCATCCCCTCACCCATCGGCACGGGACACACGCGCTGGGCGAGAGTGTATCCGCGCAAGAGGGATGGCGCATGTTCCTGCCGGAAGCGCCCGACGTGCACGAGACGATCTTTCTCGACACCGAAACTACAGGGCTGCTCAACGGCGCGGGCACACTGGTCTTCCTGGTCGGCTTGGGTTACTTTGAAGGCGAACATTTCGTCGTTGAGCAGCTCTTCCTGCGCGATCCAATGCACGAAGCCGCCATGTTGGAGCTGCTGGACCGGCGGCTGGCACAGCGCGCATGGCTGATCACGTTCAACGGGCAGTCGTTCGACGTGCCGTTGCTACAATCGCGCTTTTTGCTCTCACGCTTGCCGTCCGCACTGGAATCGCTCGCACACCTAGATTTATTGCTTGTGGCGCGCGCGATTTGGCGCGGCGTGCTGCCCTCGTGCCGCCTGAGCGCGCTGGAGCAGCGGCTGCTGAGCGTGCGACGCGGTCTGCAAGATGTGCCCAGCGCGTTGATACCCCAGCTCTACCGCGAGTATGTGTTGCGCGGCAGCGGTGAACTCACCACCGACATGCAGCGCGTGATGTACCACAACGCGCAGGACGTGCTCTCGATGGTGGCGCTGTGGACGCGCATCGGCAGCGTGCTCGCGCAGCCAGAAAGCGCGCACGAGCACCAGGCGCTGGGTCAGCACTACGAGCGGCTGGGCGACCTGGCGCGCGCGGAGCAACACTACCGCGCCGCCGTGGCGTCCGCCGAACAGATGCTGCTGCGCAATCAAAAGAAGCTGGCGCGTCTGCTCAAGCGACAAGGGCGCCACGATGAAGCCTTCCACCACTGGCGCAGCCTGGCGGCGGCTGGCGACCTGGAGGGCGTCGTGGAGTCGGCGCGTCACCTGGAACAACGGCTGCGCGATCCCTGCGCCGCCAGCGCCTTGCTGGAGCAAGCGCTCACCCGGTCCGCCGACGGCGCGCAGCGGCGCGCGCTGGAACGACGGCTGCGCCGGACGAGGCGGCGATGCCAGGTCGCGGAAGGCAGCGCGTCCGACGCCCCACAGCAAGCCTCGCCCTGAACGCGAACGGTCTTACAATCCCCTTATGCCATTTCAGCAGGGCTACGCGCTGATCGTAGGCATTGCCGATTACCCACACGTCGCCCCCCTGCCCGCGAGCGTGCTGAACGACGCCAGAGCCATGGCGGAGATGCTTCAGCGCCCAGACCGCGCTGGCTATCTGCCGCACAACGTCCGCTTATTGCTTGACGCGCAGGCAACGCGCCAGGGCGTGCTGGATGGGCTGCGCTGGCTGGCGGAGCGCACTAATGAGGACGACACCGCGCTGGTGTACTTCAGCGGGCACGGTCATTACGTCACCGAAGGAGCGGAGGCGGGCAACTACCTCATCACCCACGACACACGGGTGGAGGCGCTGCGCCACACTGCTATCAGCAGCGAGGAGCTGACCGCGGCGCTCAGGCGCATCCGCACGCGCAGACTGGTTGTGCTGCTCGACGCCTGCCATGCTGGCGGCACTGGCGACGTAAAAGACTTGAGCCGCGCACAGGTGAAAAGCGCCGTGAGCGACGCCTTCTACGACGCGCTGAAGCGCGGGTCGGGGCGGATCATCCTGGCTTCGTCGCGCCCCGAGGAGCCGTCGTATGTTCTGCCAGGCGCGTCGCACAGCCTGTTCACGCAGTGCCTGCTAGAAGCGCTGGACGGCAACGCTGGGCACGACGGGGAGGGCTACATCCGCGTGTTTGAAGTGGTGGCTTACGTGTTTCGAGAGGTGCCCAGGCGATACCCGCGCCAGCATCCCATCTTCAAGGTAGACATGATGGACGAAAACTTCGCGCTGGCGCTCTTTCGGGGCGGCGATAAGGGTTTGGGCGGCGCACCTCAGCGGCTTGGCGCGAACGACCTGCTCGCGCTGGCATCCCCGCCGCCCATGGCGACTGCGGTGAATCGGGTGGCAGTCCGCGACTTCATCACCTCTCGGCTCACCTTCGACGACATGGAGCTGCTGTGCGCAGATGTGCAGGCTGCGCTGGAGCAGGCGGGCTACGCCATCCCCTTCGACCTGGAAACCGTCGGCGCGCGGGGCGTCTCCAAGCCGCTTGCCGCACAACGCCTGGTGGAGTATTTGGATCGGCGCAGCTTGCTGCCTTTTCTGGTGCAGGCGCTCAACGCGCGCTTTCAGTCTCACCTGGCTTGATCATTGAGCGCAATCACGACATCCGCTGAGCTGCCGCGCGGCGTGCGCGGTTACGCCGTGCTGTTGGCGCGACGCTCCGCCTTTCGCCACCTGTGGATGGGGTCGGTCGCGTCGCAGATGGGCGACTGGTTCAACACCATCGCGCTGCTGGGTCTGCTGGTGGACCTGACGGGCAATCCCGCCAGCGCTAGCCTGGTGCTGGTGGCGCAGTTGTTGCCTTCGGCGCTGGCAGGGCTGTTCATCAGCGGCGTGGTGGCGGACCGCTTCAACCGCAAGCAAGTGATGATTGTCTCTGATCTGCTGCGCGCGCTGATCGCGCTGAGCTACTTGTTGGTGCGCACGCCGGAGATGGTCTGGCTTGCCTACGCGGCTACGGCAGGGCTGTCGCTGGTGTCGGCATTCTTTTATCCGGCGTCGTCAGCCTCGATCCCAAACCTCACCACTGCCGACGAGCTGCCCACAGCAAACGCGCTAGCGCAGTCCACATTCGCCAGCATGTTGTTCATCGGCTCGTTCTTCGGTGGGGTGATCGCGCAATTTCTGGGGCGCGACGCCGCGTTTGGGCTGAACGCGCTATCGTTCGTGATCTCAGCGTGCTTCATCTGGCGCGCGAAAGGCGATTTTAGCCGCGACGAAAGCCGGCGCATGGTCGCCGCAGAGAACGCGCTGCGCGTGCTGCTGGAGGGGTTTCGCTACGTGCGCGATAACGTCACCGCCCGCACGTACGTCACGGCGAAGCTGGGCTGGGCGACCACCTTCGGCGCGATCAGCCTCTACAGCGCGTTCTCGCTGCAGATTTACGGTTTGGGCGATATTGGCACGTCCTGGCTTTACACCGCGCGCGGCTTGGGCGCGTTTCTGGGTCCGCTGTTGGTGGGGTCGCTTTTCTCGCTCACGCGCCAGGATGTGCTGCGCGCAGCCATCCGCATCGGGTTGGTGGTGAACGCGCTAGGGTATCTGGCTTTCGCGCTGAGCAGCAACGTGTGGCAAGGTGCGCTGGGCGTGTTCGGCGCGCATCTTGGCGCGGCGTGCGTGTGGGCTTTCTCCAACGTGATCTTGCAGTCCAGCACGCCCGATCAGTTCCGCGGACGGGTGATGTCGCTGGATAGCGTGTTCTTCTCGCTGACCTACTCCCTCTCCACGCTGGTGGCGGGAGTGTTGGCGTCGCAGCTAGGCGCGCCCACCAGCGCGTTCCTCATGTCCCTCGCTGGGCTGACGATGAGCATCTTGTGGATAATCGCAGCATGGAAGTCGTAATGCCCAAAGTCGGCTTGACCATGAGCGAGGGGACGATCGTGCAATGGCACAAGCGTGAGGGCGAATACGTGCACAAGGGCGAGCCACTCTTCACCTTTGAAACGGAGAAGTCCACGCTGGAGCATGAGTCGCCAGGGAGCGGTGTGCTGCGGCGCATCCTGGTGCCAGCAGGTCAGACAGCAGCCTGCCTAACACCCGTGGCGCTGCTAGAAGATGGCGAACCTCACGCGACTTTCGCAGCGGGCGAAGCCGCCCCTGCGCCCACGCTGGCGCGCCGGCTTGCTTCGCCGCGCGCGCGCTGGCGCGCCAGGTCGCTCGGCATAGACATCAACCGCGTGCAGGCTTCTGGCAGCAGCGGCGTGATTCGAGAGCGCGATGTGCTGGCGGCTGCCGCTGCGCTCACCCAAATCACTGCCCCCTCGCCCCGCGCCACGCCGCTGGCGCAAAAGCGCGCTGCCGAGCTGGGCATTGACCTAGCCACCGTGCGCGGCAGCGGTCCGGAAGGCAAGATCACGCGCGACGACGTGGAGCGCGTCGCCGCACAGCGCCGCGCGCCTGAAACGCCATCCACGCACGCAACACCCAGCGAGCCAGTCTCGCCCGTGCGGCGCGCAATTGCCCAACGGTTGACGGAGGCGGCACGGGACATCCCCACCGTCACGCTGATGACCGAAGCCGACGCCACCGCATTCGTGGAGGCGCGTGAACAGCTCAGCGCGGAGCTGGGGGAGAAGGTCAGCTACAACACGCTGCTAATGATCATTTGTGCACGCGCGCTGCGCGAGCATCCGCAGCTCAACGCGAGCTGGGTGGAGGCACCTGGCGGCGAGCCGCGCATTGTGCGACACGCCGATATTCACATCGGGCTGGCGGTGGACACGCCGCGCGGTTTGTTGGTGCCGGTGTTGCGCGACGTGCCCGCGCGCACGCTGCGCGAGGTCCACCAGACCCTCAGCGCGCTCGTCGCCCGCGCGCGCGAGGGCGCGCTGCCGCCCGACGATCTGCGCGGCAGCACGTTCACAATCACCAACCTCGGCATGTTCGAGGTGGATGGCTTCACGCCCCTGCTCAACCCTCCAGAGGCAGCCATTCTCGGCGTGGGTCGCATCGTGAAGCGGGCGGTGCCGCTCAGCGACGAGCGCATCGTCGCCCGCTCCATGATGACGCTCAGCCTGACCTTTGACCATCGCGTGGTGGACGGCGCGCCAGCCGCCGCATTTTTGCAGCGCGTGCGCCGCCTGATCGAGCGACCCTTTGCACTGATGGTGTGACATGACAAATCGCAAGTTACTCAGCGTGCTGTTCGTGCTCGCCTTCGCGGGCTTCGTCCTCTTCGAGACGTTCATCAGCCAACCGGCGGGCAACCCTGCTCTGCCACCAGGCGAGGACGCGCTGGTGACGCGGGTGGTGGACGGCGACACGATTCAAGTGGACATCAACGGCACCAGCTATCGGGTGCGCTACATCGGCGTGGACGCGCCCGAGTCCACCCGCCAGGTGGACTGCTTCGGCCCGGAATCCAGCGAGTTCAACAAAAAGCTGGTCTCAGCTCAGCGCGTGCGGCTGGAGCGCGACGTGAACGAGACTGATCGCTTCGGGCGTCTGCTGCGCTACGTGTACCTGCCCGATGGTCGCATGGTGAATGAGGAGCTGGTGCGGGCGGGCTATGCGTTCGCGCGCGCCTTTCCGCCCGATGTCAAGCACATCGAACGATTGCGACAAGCCGAGCGCGAGGCGCGCGAGGCGGGGCGTGGGCTGTGGTCAGCTTGCCCGGCGCAGCGCTAACCCAGCGCAGCCTTGATCTGCTCCGCCACCACGCGCGGCACAACTTCGCTCAACGCTTCCACGCTGGCGGCGCGGATGCCGTCCAGCGAGCCAAACGCAGCCAACAGCTTGCGCCGCCGCGTCGGTCCGACACCTGGCAGCGCGTCGAGCTGCGACGCCATGCCGATCCGCTGACGCTGACGGCGATGGCTATGCAAGCCGTAGCGGTGCGCTTCATCGCGGATGCGCTGCACTAGATAAAACGCCTGTGCGTCGCGCGGCAGCAAGATGGATTCAGCGCGACCTGGCTTGAAGATCTCCTCCTCGCGCTTGGCGAGCGAGACGATGGGGACGACGTGCGCCAGGTCAAACTCGCGCAGCACCTCCAGCGCGGCGCTCAGTTGTCCTTTGCCGCCGTCAATGATGATCAAGTCGGGCAGCAGCGACCAGACAGCGTCTTGAGCTTTGCGTTTGTGCTCCAGCGCAGAAGAGACAGGCGCCTGCTGATCTGCGGCGCGGCTATCTTTCCAGCGCTGGAAACGCCGGCGCAGCATCTGGCGCAACGATTCAAAGTCGTCGGGCGCATTCAAGCCGCTGATGTTGAAGCGGCGATAGTCGCTCTTCTTCGGCACACCGTGCGCAAAGACCACCATGCTGCCGACGATGGCGACGCCGTGCGTGTTGCTGATGTCGTAGCACTCGATGCGGGCGGGCAGGCGCGGCAGCTCGAGCATCTCCTGCAATTCGCGCAGCGTGGCTTCCTGGCGCAGAGTGTCTTCGCGCCACTGCGCTTTGAGCACTTCCATCTGCTGGCGCGCGTTTTCCTGCGCGAGCTGGATCAGCGCCGTGGCGTTTTCATCGCCGTTGGGCGCGCGCAGTTGCACCATGCTGCCCCGCTTCTGGCGCAGCCAGTTTTCCAGGATGTGCGCCTCCTCCAGCCGCGCGGGCAACAACACGTTCTGGGGAATGTAAGCTGCTTCGTCGTAAAAGCGCTTGATGAAAGCGTCGAGCACCGCCTCATCGCTTTCGCCCTCGGCGCCGTCCAGCACAAAGTATTCCTGCCCGAGCAGCTTGCCGTTGCGGATGAACAAGACCTGGACGCACGCTTCGCCCTCATCGCGGGCGAAGGCGATCACATCTTGATCGCCGCCGCTGGTGTTGATGACGCGCTGCTTCTCGATCACGTGTTGCAGGGCGCGGAGCTGATCGCGATACTCCGCCGCCCGTTCAAACTGCAACGACTCCGCAGCACGGTTCATGCGCGCTTCGATGTCGGCGATCACCTGCTCGTTTTTGCCTTCCAGAAAATCACACAACCGCTGGATGTTGGCGCGGTATTCCTCGCGGCTGATCGCGCCGATGCACGGTCCGCTGCACAGTTTGATGTCGTAGTAGATGCAGGCGCGCGTGTCGTGCCCCGTGATCACGCGGTCACAGCTCAGGAAAGGGAAGATGCGCCGCAGCGCGTCGCGCGTGGTGTACACCGCGCGAGCGTCGGAGTAAGGACCGAAGTAGCGCGCGCCGTCGCGCTCAATCCGCCGCGTAACCACTACGGTCGGGAAGTCGTCCTGCCAGGTCACTTTCAGGTAGGGGTAACGTTTGTCGTCCTTCAGGCGGATGTTGTAGCGCGGGCGATGCAGCTTGATCAGCTCGGCTTCCTGGATCAGCGCCTCCAGCTCGCTGCCGCGCACGACAAACTCGATGCGCGCGATCTCGCGCACCAGCCGACCGGTCTTCGGGCTAGCCACCCACGTGTTCGGGTTGAAATAGGAGCGCACACGGCTGCGCAGGTTGACCGCTTTCCCCACGTAGAGCACCTCGCCGCTTGCGCTCAAAAACATGTAGCATCCTGGCGAAGTGGGCAGCGCGTTGACAGTCGCCTCCAGATGCTCAGGGACAGCCATGCTCGAAAAGTATAGATGCCGGTCACCGAGCGCGCGCCGAGCCAGCCAAAGTTCGTTAAGACTACCAGCGTGCGTTTATGGAGCGCTGAGGCATACCTCAGCACGAGCCACGCCTTAGCAGCAGGCGCGCAGCTTCTGCACGTCCCATCAGCCCATCGGCCGGCTTAGTCGTCGCTGCGCACAAGCCGCCGCAGCATGGTCACGATGCCTTCGCTGATCTGCGCAGCAGAGTAACCGTACGTCTGATGCAGCGTGTGGAATGCGACGGGCTGCATGGGCGTCAACACCAAGTCGGCGATCAGCGCAAGGTCCAGCGTCGGTGCGATCTCGCCCGCTTCCTGCGCGCGAAGCAACAACCGACTCACTGTGAGCCGTTGCCAGGCAAACGCTGGGTTTTCCACGTTGGTCAAGCGGGCGTGATTCTGGGCAGCGCACAGCAGCGGAATGTGGCGCGTGTTGAACTCCGCCAGCGCAGTGACGAACCACGCGAGCTGATCCAGGTAAGGCGTTTGAAGCGCCATCTGGTCGCGCAACTGAGCCAGCACGGAATCCTGAAAGAGCCGCATCTGCTCGTCGAGCAGCGCTAGGCAAATCTCAGCCTTGTCGGCAAAATTGCGATAGAGCGTCCCATGCCCCACACCTGCTGCCTTGGCGATTGCTGACATGCACACGCCCTCGACCCCTCGCTCCTCGAACAACACCGCGGCAGCTTTGAGCAGGCGCGCGCGATTGTTGACTGCGTCGCGCCGCCACGAGTGGGCGGGCGGTTTGAACAGCATCGGCGGCGGTTTAATCTTTCTCGGCGCGTTCATATTTGCTTAGTCGCAAAGTGTAGCGCGACCTTGCAAACCTCACCCAACTCTCATTCGGGAGCAAATTGATGGACAGACTGCTATACTCACGCCTACAAACGGACAAATGTCCGATTCTGTTGACAAGAGGAGCTTGCAATGAACTGGACACTGGATACGAGCCACACAAGCGTGAAGTTCTCCGTGCGTCACCTGATGATCAGCAACGTGAGCGGTCACTTCCACAAGATCGCAAGCAGCGAGGTGCGCTTTGACGAGGCGCAGCCAGAGCGCAGCTTTGTGCGCGTCGAGATTGACGCGAGCAGCATTGACACGCGCGATCCACAGCGCGATGCGCACCTGAAGTCTCCAGACTTTCTCGATGTGCAAAATCATCCCACCATCACGTTTGTCAGCACCTCGATCACGCGCACTGGCGAGAACACCGCTCGCCTCACAGGCGACTTGACCATCCGCGGGGTCACGCGACCGGTCACACTGGATGTGGAGATGTTGGGCAAAGCAAAATCCCCGTGGGGAAAGTGGAGCATCGGCTTTGAAGCCACGGGAAAGATCAACCGCGAAGACTGGGGGCTGGTGTGGAACATGCCTCTGGAGACTGGCGGCGTGTTGGTTGGCAAGGAAGTGAAGTTGGAGATCGCCGCTGAGCTGGTGGAAGCATAAGGGCGCGTCACCAACACACCCACGAGAGGAGGGCTTTGGAGCGCGTTGCTCGAAGCCCTCTTTGCTTTTCATGCGCCGCGCCTGCTCACCAGTGCAGCCAGCGCGCCGGTTGAATCGCGATCAACGCATCGTGCGACGTGTCGCTGGTGATGTCCCAGTCGTACTTGCGCCGAAAGGCAGCCACCACAGGCGGGGGTGGCGGCGCGACAAAGCGCGCTTCACCGACGCCGATCAAGGGACGGTCGCCATCCTCTAACGCAAACGTCACGTGAGGGTTATGCTGCACATTGCGCGCCTTGACGCTATCGCGCGGCGTGCAGACGTACACGCAGCCCTCCACCCACACAAACCACACCGGCACCAGGTGCGGCTTGCCGTTGGCGCGAACAGTGGCGAGCCAGAGGTTGCGCGCGTGATGAAGCCGCTCATCCATGACACGTCATGTCAACCGCTCGAAGCGTTCTACATCCAGCACAAACACAGTCGCGCCGCCCACTTCGACCTCCAGCGGTTGGACGCTGAACATGCCAGCCACCTCGGCAGTGACGTTGATGAAGGTGGTGCGGCGCTGCGAGGTGCGGCGCAAAATGTCCAGCACGTGATTGACCTGTGCGTCGTCCACGCCAATCAACAGCGTGACGTTTTCGCGCCTCAGCCACCCGCCCTGCGTGGCAATGCGCGTTACACGATAGCCAGCCTGGTTCATCGCCTGCATTACAGCGGTGGCGTCGTCAGCCTGCACCACAGCAAGGATCATCTTCATCGGTGCTTCTCCTAAACCGTAGTCTACTTGAAGCGCTGGTCGCGTCGCGCGCGGCAGGCTTGTGTGTATCGCAGCCCCAGAGATTTAAAGCACCTTCCATCAACATTTCGCTGCATCACAGCCTGCGCTTCACGTGTTTTAATAGGTTGGGCTTGTAGCCAGTTGATCAAAAGTACCTGGCTTGACAAATGTACAAAATCGCGCATAATCAAGCGCGGTGATTATCACGGTGCGCCTTGCGCGCGAGCATCCAATCACCAGAGGAGATAAACCATGAGGCTTTTCTCAAAACATCTCGGTGTGCGGTTGGCGGTGTTCGCATCGCTCTTCCTGGCAGCATGTCAGCCTGAACCAACCGCAGTTTCGCCTTCGCAGCCGCAACAGGCGGCACAACCGGCAGCCCCGACCGCTGCCCCAGCACAGCCAGCAGCCCCTCAACAGCCAGCGGCTGAGCAGCCAGCGCCACCAGCTAGCGCAGATGGCATACCAGCGCCTTTCGCTGACCCTGCCAAGAAGCCGCGCGTGGCGTTGGTGCGCGAGATCGGCGAAGGCAGCTTCTTCGAGCGATACCTGGCGGGCGCGCAGTCCATGGCGCGCGAACTGGGCATCGAGCTGCTGGAGTCGAACGCGGGGAGTGACTAGAATTGCGCTGATATGAAGTGTCCTTACTGTGGCAGTGAGCATACGGTGAAAGATGGTAAGAATCGCAGCGGCAGCCAGCGCTACAGGTGCAGAGCTTGCAACCGCAACTTTACTCCCCAACCAAAGCCACATGGCTACTCGCAACACATTCGCCAGCAAGCTGTCGCTATGTATCTGGACGGTCACAATTACCGTCAAATCGCTCGCAACCTCAAGGTCAACCACCAAACTGTGGTCAATTGGGTCAGCCAAGCTGCCCAGAAGGCGAGCCAGTCTCCCATCCCTCGCCCTTCTGTCAATGAGCACACCATCGCAGAAATGGATGAGTTGTTCACATTTGTGTCAAAAAAACGAGCGCGTCTACATCGTCACCAGGGGCACAGCGCGCTGTGCCCTTACTTGAGCGCCAGACACGCTGCTTCATGAGCTGGCGTGTGGTGCGGGAGTGCACGGTGGAGGCAATGCAGCCAGTGGTGGATGATGCGCCATTGGCTGGGCAGTATTACACAGACAATCTGGCTACGTATCAGGCGCTAAACTATCACAGGCGACCCCATCTGGTTGCTAGAGGCAGGGGCATGGCGCGCCATGCCCGTACTCGCAGACCTACTCAGTTGAGGCGGCGAATGCGGCGTTGAGGCATCACCTGGCACGGCTGGGCAGAAGGAGTCGGTGTTTCTCACGGCGCATTGAGGCATTGGAGTGGAGCATCGCACTGTTTGTGAGGTGTTGGAACATGCGTCAGCTACACAAGCAAAAGTATCCTCGCTACAAATGCGCAGTCCGTGATTTCGCATCTGTTTATGTTTAGACACTCCCTCATCTTGACCCCAGCGCTGATGGTGATCTGGCGCGCAGAGTGGTTCCTGGCAGTGCCGCTGGCGTATCTGGCTGGCTTGGCAGTAGGTCT